>JAABUW010000384.1_pt1 | contig 88700 bp, 20 predicted proteins | sample 5560081 | NCBI WGS metagenome assembly JAABUW01 (sample SAMN10711882, study PRJNA513363) | rock metagenome | isolation source: Antarctica rocks | place: Antarctica: Victoria Land, Knobhead sud
TGTATGCGCCCATGCATGCCCCATTGCTGCTCCCATGTGGCCCATGTATGCCCCCATATATGGCCCATGTATGCGCGCATGCATGCCCCATTAGCTGCTCCCATGTGGCCCATGTATGCGCGCATACATGCCCCATTCGCTGCTCCCATATATGGCCATATATGCGCGCATGTATGCCCCATTGCTGCTCCCATATGGCCCATGTATGCCCCCATATATGGCCCATGCATGCGCGCATGCATGCCCCATTCGCTGCTCCCATATATGGCCATATATACGCGTATGCCCTATTACTGCCCCCATATATGGCCTATATATACGCGCATATATACTCCATTAAGTGGTACAAAGATTAGGACAATTAGGAAAGCGGTTAAAACGCTAAGCCTTATACCTAATTTGGACTAGCGCAGTATTAGCCCATATATACTTGGAGCAATAAGCGATATACAGGCAAGAATAGGCCATATTTTAAAGCAGTAATAGGCTTATACATAGGCCATATGGGAGCAGCAATGGGGCATATATACGCGCATATATGGCCATATATGGGAGCATCAATGGGGCATGCATGCGCGTATACATGGGCCACATGGGAGCAGCAAATGGGGCATGCATACGCGCATACATGGGCCACATGGGAGCAGCAAATGGGGCATGCATACGCGCATACATGGGCCATATATGGGGGTATACATGGGCCACATGGGAGCAGCAATGGGGCATGCATGGGCGCATACATGGGCCATATGGGAGCAGCATTGGGGCATACATGGGCGCATACATGGGCCATATGGGAGCAGCAATAGGGCATATATACGCGCATATATGGCCATATATGGGAGCATCAATGGGGCATGCATACGCGCATGCATAGGCCACATAGGAGCAGCAAATGGGGCATGTATGCGCGCATGTATGGCCATATATGGGAGCATCAATGGGGCATGCATGCGCGCATATATGGCCATATATGGGGACAGCAATGGGGTATACATACGCGTATATATGGCCCATTACTGCTCTTGTATATGGCCTATTCTTGCCCCTATGAGCTATATATAGTTAATGCCAAGAGGCTAGTCCAAATTAGGTATAAGGCTTTGCGTTTCTTGATCGTTTTCCTAATTATCCTAATCTTTGTACCACTTAATGGAGTATGTATACGCGCATATATAGTCATATATAGGGGTATATATAGGCCATATAAGAGTAGTATTAGGGTATATATAGGCGTATATATAGACTATATGGGAGTAGTATTAGGGTATATATAAGTATATATATAAACTATATAAGAGCAGTAATAGGGTATATATACGCGCATATATAGTCATATATAGGGGTATATATAGGCTATATAGGAGTAGTAATGAGGTATATATAAGTATATATATAGGCCATATGGGAGCAGTAATGGGGTATGTATACACGTATATATAAACTACATAAGAGTAGTAATAGGGTATGTATACGCGTATATATAAACCATATATAAGAGTAGTAATAGGGTATATATATACGTATATATAGCCATATATGGCAGCCCTATAGGGAGAGTAGGAAGGAAGAGAATAATAAGGAATCCCTTCCCTTCCTTAAATTAAAGAAGAGAATTATTTTAAATTTATCCCTTCCCTTCCCTACCTCTTTCTCTAAGGAAGGGAAGGGAAGGGAAGGTAATCCCTACCCTATTCCGTAATATAAATACTACTACCCGATATATAAGAAAACTAGGGTATAGGAGAGATTTATTAAAATAATAAATATCCTTATTAATATACTTCTTTATACCTCGATATTATAATATAAGAAGAGTAATTAAATTAGATATATTTTATAATATTTAAGAAGTTTTATTAAAAAGACTTTATAGTTATTTATTTATTAGGACTCTAGCCGCGATTTAAGTCTACTATTATTAATTAAAAAACTATTATACTAGAAAGACTTTAATAGCGGTAAAATTACTAAAGGAATATTAAAATTATAATATCTCTTTCCTATACTAATATCTTTAATATTTAATTTTAATTTATTTTAATATAGTACCTATTATATTATAGATTCTCCGATTATATAGATTTCTACCTACCCTCGCTATCTCCTCTAAAACTTTTAATAAGAAGTAAATTAACGATATAACCGCGGCCTCTACTATAAATAAAGATAATAATCGGATATAAGAAAATTATATCCTAGGTAGAGATTATATAATATTTAAAAAAATATTCTTTAAACTTAAAATTATCGCCTCCCTTTTTAAGAAATATAAAGGGGTAAATATATTAATTATATCTTTATTTACTAAGATAATTCTAATAATAAAACGGGTAAATTCTTCCTTTTTTTAAAATCTTTAATATAAAAAAACCTAAACTCGCTTCTTCTAATATATTAAATATAATATTCTCTTTTCCAAATATAGTATTTAATATTAACTTTTCTTTATTATAATATATCCGAGAGGAGTTTAAATCTAAAATACGAATATTCTTCGGGACCGATAAGGCGAGGGTCGTAATTATATATATATTAATACGAAAGATTAATTATAATCGTAAACTAGTAAAGAATAATATATCTAATTTTCTAATTAGATTTACGCGGTAAATAGGCGTAGGCTTAAATTTTATATATATAATTATAATTATTCTATAAGCCCCTCTACTCTATCGGGTTATATAAATAAATACCGAAAAAAGCGTATTAAATAACCTAGTTAGAGGAAATATTTTAGTATATATTATATACTAATATTAGAATTAGGGAGTATATAAAGGGGAAGTAGAAATCGAAGGCGGATTTTGAAATAAATATATTTAAGACTATAAATACGGCGAATATAAAGGGTATAAAAAGCGCGAATAAAGATAATAATCCTAGATATAATAATAGTATTTAGAATATTAATAATACTACGGCTAGTAATAATACTAGGGAAGGTATAAAGGCGATTTAAAAAAATAAAATATATATTAAATAAAAGCGCGGTTAGAGTAGTTACGAATATAGTATTTAATTATTTTAATAAAGCGTTTATACGTTTCTAAATCGTTAAATATTTAGGTTTAAATAAAAGCTAGGAAATTTATTACCCCTCTATATACTTTTCTATATAATAATACTTATTTTCTATATAATAATACTTATTATAATATATTATTATCGCTTACGATTCTAATCCTCTACTCTATTATATTTAAGAATAATAATAAAAAACCGAGTATTATATCTAATCTAGATCTAGGCCTAGATTTAATTTAAATATTCTTTAAGTTTAACCTAGATTTTATTTAATCCCTAAACTCGCTATTAAAGACCTACGCTCTTAATATTTTAATTATATCTACCGTTATTTAACGCGGTATTTAACTATATATTTCTTAATTTTCTTTTAAATTTACGATCGATACGGGGCCCTAGGAATTAAAGGCTATTAATAAAAATCTTTAAAATAATAACGAAAAAGAAATATTAATTTATAAATATATTACCGAGTATATCTATAATATCCATAAAGAAGTTAGAGATACTATTTAAATTTAGGTCTAGATCTAGTCTAGATTTAACCTAGATCTAACCTAGATTTAAAGAAGCGCGCTTTTAATATTTCGATTATCTCTACTACTATTTATATAGTAATACGTTATTATTTATCTAATTTAAATATAGCTAAGATAAATTAGATTTAATTATATTCTACTATACTATATTTCGCTTATTAATAGCCTACGAAATACGTAAAATACGTATTTTATACCGATTAAACAGCGATTTTATAGAACTATTTTTCCGGATTTACCGATATAAGTTAATTTTAGACTTCTTAATCTTCTAATTTAATTATAAAACGATTAATAAAAATTATTTTATATTATCCTTTTTTATTATTTACTATTTAATATTATAATAATATTTATAATAAGTTTTAATTAAAGAAATTAGTTATTCTAGATATATTAATCTTTATACTTTTTAGATTCTAATATAAATTTAAATTCTTATTTAATTTTTATTAAAAGGGAGAATTCCGCGATAAAGTAACTATTAAATAATACTAGGTATAAAGATAAATATAATTATAAGAAATTAAATAATAAAAAAGTTAGATATTAAGATATTTAAATAATTTAGCGAGTTTATTAATTAAATAAATAATTAGTAAAATCTAGAAATAAAAGGAAAATATAAACGATATAGAAATAGGTTACTAGCGCGGTACTAGTAACTATTATAACGTTATATAATATGAATAATCTTAGTTATCCTAGAAAATTATAATTACTAAATCGAAGATTTATTGAAAGTCTAGGATTTAGTATACCTAATATTAATAAACCTAATCTAGTTACTCTATTATATTTATATATATTTAATATAATTAAATTATTAAATCTTTATAAATATATAAATAAGTATATTAAAATATTTAGTATATTTAGTAAAAATATTTAGAAATATACTAGACCGCCTAGTATAACCCGTAATTAAAATAAAGATTAATATAATTAAAATACGCGTTAAGATAGTGTGTTAATAAGTTATAGTATTAACCTTATAAAGAGAATAGAGAAGAGATTCTTTATTATTCTCTTCTTTTTTTTACTCCGGGGAAGGAAATTATCGAGTCTTTATTCTCTTCTCTTCTTTTCCCCGGTTCTCTTCCCTACGCTGCGGAATAGGGTAGGGATTACCTTCCCTTCCCTTCCCTTCCCTGGAGGAAGGGGCAGGGAAGGGAAGGGATTCCCTGTTGTTCCCTTCCTCCCTGCTCTCCCTATAGGGCTGCCCCCATATATGGCCTATATACGGAGTATGCGCGCATGTATGCCCCATTGCTGCCCCCATATATGGCCTATGTATGCGCGTATGCATGCCCTAATGCTGCTCCCATGTGGCCTATATATGCGCCCATGTATGCCCTATTGCTGCTCCCATGTGGCCCATGTATGCCCCCATATATGGCCCATATATGCGCCCATGTATGCCCCATTGCTGCTCCCATGTGGCCCATGTGTGCCCCCATATATGGCCCATGTATGCGCGTATGCATGCCCTATTGCTGCTCCCATGTGGCCCATGTATGCGCGCATGCATGCTCCATTAAGTGGTACAAAGATTAGGACAATTAGGAAAGCGGTTAAGAAACGCCAAGCCTTATGCCTGATTTGGACTAGCCTCTTGGCATTAGCTATATATAACATATAGGGGTAAGAATGGGCCATATTTTGAAACAGTAATGGGCTCATATATGGGCCATATATAAGAGTATCAATAGGGCATACATACGCGCATATATGGGCCATATATGGGAGTATACATGGGTCACATGGGAGCAGCAATAGGGTATATATACGCGTATACATGGGCCATATATAGGGGCTGCAATGGGGCATACATGCGCGCATATATAGGCCATATATAGGGGCAGTAATAGGGTATGCATGTACGTATACATGGCCTATTCTTGCCCCTATAAGCTACCTTATATATAGCTAATGCCAAGAGGCTAGTCCAAATTAGGTATAAGGCTTTGCGTTTCTTGATCGCTTTCCTAATTATCCTAATCTTTGTACCACTTAATGGAGCATATATGCGCGCATATATAGGCCATATATGGGGGCATATATGGGCCACATCGGAGCAGCAATAGGGTATGTATGCGCGTATAGATAGGCCATATATGGGAGCAGTAATGGGCCACATGGGAGCAGTAATGGGGCATGTATACGCGCATATATGGCCATATATGGGGGCATACATGGGCCATATGGGAGCAGCAATGGGGTATGTATGCGCGCATACATGGCCATATATGGGGCAGCCCTATAGGGAGAGCAGGGAGGAAGGGAATAATAGGTAATCCCTTCCCTTCCCTGGTAGTCCCTGCCCCTTCCCTTCCGCTCCCTTCCCTGCTGGAAGGGAAGGGAGCGGGGGTTATTCCCTTCTCTTCTCTTCCCTGTTCCGCAGCGTACTCTTCCCTAGCCGGGGAAGGGAAGGGATTCTCTATTTTATTCTATAGTATAAATAAAAGAGTTAAAGTTACGGTAATAAAGATAAAAGTACTTATTATAATAAAACGGGCCATCGGGGTAGAAGTTAAGAAAGATATAATAAACCTCGTCGAGGTTTATCTTAATCTAATAGGAGTAGTACTCTAGCGAGATAAATAGTACTTAATCTACTAAAGTTTTTAATCGATTTCGGAGTATATACGGACGTATTTATCGAAGGTATATAATTATTAATTATTAATTTTCCTTTAAGAGATAAAGACCTATTAAATAATATAATTAATATTATATTTTATAGTATTAATTAAGGATTCGTTCTTTATTCGAGAATATTCCTTCTTTTAAATAACGAGGTTAAAGTATTTATTAAAAAGTATAAAGTTTTATTTAAGTTCCCGGATATAATTCCAAGTATTCTTTTATTTAAACGAGTTATTATATATTTCCCGTAGCTTCTTTCGTTAATTAGTAAAATTAATTAAAGTATAAAGATCCTCTTTTTAGTAACGGTTTATTAAATTAAAGATCTTTTTATTAATAATTAATTTAAACTTTATATAAACGATTTTATTATTATCGGTAGAGTAACGGTTCCAGTTAATATATATCTACTATATTAATATTTATTCTTAAATATTTAATTTATCTTAGTCCCCTTTATATCCCGAGATATCTAAGAGCTTTTCGGATCTAGGAGGTATTTAAAATTATAAAGAAATAAATTATTAAATATTTAAAGAAAAAAACGAGTATAGGCCTATAATAATAATATTATTAAAGATATTCTTATCGAATACCTAAAGCGGGGGCTAAGGTTTAATTTAAATTATAATAAATACGACCTAGGTTATTATTTAAACGATAATATAAACTAAAGATTACGTATCTAGCGTAAGAGGAGGAGGAAGTATAAATAAAAATAAAGTATCGAATAAAGAATTACTCTCGACCTAAGTATATAAATAGTCGAAGGTATTTAAAAAATTAATAAAGTTATTTTAAACTTCGGCGAGGAATTATTATATATAGTCTTCGGGGTTAAGGGGTTAATCTCTTATAATAATTATCCTAATATTAAAGAGTATTAACTAGATAATTAATCTTTTATAATATTAAGAGACGGGATTAATATTTAAATATTTATTAAATTAACGACTAGGTTTATTAAATTATAACCTAATTATAATATAAAAGTAAATTAAGATAAAAGATAAAGAATGAAAACTAGGATAGAGCTAGCTATTATCTAAATAAGAACTAGTATATAGAGTATTTATTTATTTCCTATCCCGACTATATTAAAATAGAAATAGGGAAACTAGTTTAAACCTAAATTAAATCTAAAATAAATTAAATTAAGTTAAAGTAAATAAAGCTATACTATAATATCTCTTTAATAATTGATTTTATTTATTATATTTATTCAAGATCTTTAAATATATTTAATATATAAAAAGATTAAGAGTTAATAATTTTCTAGAATTATTTTAAAATTTAAAGAGATTTCTTTATTAATATATTAGAATATAGCGATACAAAGTTAGCCGTAATTTAATACTAGGGTCTAGAATCTAGATATATTGTCTTTACTACTCTTATTATTTTAATTCTATTTTAAAATAACTAGCGCTAGTATTCCCCTACGAGAAAATTAACTAAATTACTCGAATTTATTATTATATTTTCTCTAGTATTAATACGTATTCTAGGATTTAATACCCGAAATCTCTATATTAATTCTTAATAGATCTTGGCGTCGTGTATTTAAAATATCCGAATTTCTAGTAATATCTCTATCTAGTAAATATTCTAGGGTTATTTTCTTAATATAAAAGAATATATATACGAGTTTATTTAACTACGATCTTCTATATAGTTATATATACTAGGATTATTATAATTTTCATAAAACTATAAAAACTCTTTTCCTTTAAGAAATATATTAATAAAGTTTACGAAAAACCCTCTATCGACTTTAAAGTAGAATTTATTATTATTTCTCCAAAAATTACAAAAATAATAGAAAGCCTGAAACAAACATGGAAAGACTGGGATTCGAACCCAGGCATCTTTCGATATGAGAATTCAATTTGGTTAAAACTCCAAATCGAAGCTTTATACACTTGAGTCTGGGAAGTTGTTAATGAGTAAACCGTAATGCTAGACAAGGACCTAACATACCACACGCCATAACCACTCGGCCACCTTTCCGTATCAAGAAATCAAACAATTTAATATATATCAAATACAATTTGCTCTTTGCTATCAAATCCGCTAAAAATCTGCGAGTCTTTATTGTTCGCACTATTTCGTTCTTCCTAATATATTACATTTAGTTTCGCGCAATTTTCTACTGTTGCACGACACACAACAAGTGTCAGTTTTCATATACAGTTGCGCAAAATCATATTTCCAATCGTTTTCGAGCCAAAGCAAGTCAGAAAAAAGTATATCCGGAGGTTTGTGCTTTTGAGGGTTTGTCCGGGGAGAGGGGGGCCCAGGGGTGGTCCCCGGGGGGGACAACACCCCCAGAGGATGTGCCTCGGGGAATGTACCAGGGCGGTGGCCTTATTCATGTAGAAGGGTTCACCCCCTAACTGCTCGCACCCCCTAACCGCTCACCTGTAGGGCTGATGCCTGGAAGCCGCCTAGAGACCCCCCTAGTCCTGATCACTTTCGCGACAAGAATGGTCCCTGGAACTTCCCGAATTGTTGCGCGGAGGACGAATTCCTAGGGACCGTGAGGGATGAAAGGTCGCCTGTCAAAGGCATGCGAGTAACTTTTATCGTGCTTGCTGGCATAGGAGTAAATTCGTCTAGGATGTTCTATGATTCAATATTCGTCCACTGCAAAGGAAATTTTGGGAATTTGAAAGACATGCATTTTCTGGACATTACATTTTTAATGCACTGGGAACACATAAATTTCTTGATAGGCATGGTACATTGCCCCACAAGTTTCCATTCACTGCGACCTCTCGTCCTTCCATTTTCATCAAATAAGGGCTATCACGGCAATTTCAAAGACTCCGTCGTTGTGCGCCACTGACCATGAAGTATTTTTTCGATATTGTAGATGCCATTGGATCTAAAGCCTCCGCTTCGCTTTGCAGGGAACCAGACCACCGACCATATCTACCAATTGTGGATGGACACATGCGGCAATGCATTGTTCGTGTTACGAAGCGCCCGGTGGCTTTCTCGTACAAAGGCGCTGGGTCAATGTGTCGAGTCTTTGGATGCTTGCATCGTTTGCATTGTATCAGAACGTGAAGCTTGTCTCCAATTTTTGGATCAGGGTCTCTGAGGAGGTCGTGAAAACTGCTTTTCGCCTGAAGCTGCCGAGCCGCGTGAGTCAATGCAACGTAGTGAGTCTGATTCTGGATCAAAAGTTCAAGCTTCAGCGCTTCTTTTTTCCCCCAAAGTGCGAGATCTTTGAACGTTTTCTGCTGTTGGAAGTAGGCGACTATCTCTGGATCACTTGAGTTTGAAAGCTCATATGCGCCCTGAGTCAATTCAGCTGCCTTTCCGGGGTCGACGTGGTCTTGATGGAAGTTCTACACCTGGCGCAACGGCGATACACGATTTAAATGTATTCCCGGTTGGATGATATCAATTCTTTATGGGAAAGCTTTTTGCAGCATATTCTTTGGAAGTGTCTGAAATACCTGACGGCCAAAGTTTTTTAACAGATTGATCATGGCCACCTGATCTTGTTCTGGGACGTGAATATTCGAGAATCCTCCAAACAAAATGAAAAAATCGCCCCGACCCTCTTGATTCCAGATTCGTGAATGAAGAGAGTCCCGACTTGGGATTCTCCTAAAACGTTTATGTTCTTCGACACGACTTTGCACATCTATAGCAGCGCCAACATAGAGCCAGTATATGCTTGGCTGCTCTAACTCGTAGATCACGTGGAGATAGACTCCTGCGGTATTGTCCTCCTCGGCCTTCTTCCGGTCCAGACTGCTCAAGGTTTCGAAGGTGAGCACACCCTTTTGGAACAACAACATTATTTGCTGGTCTAACGCATGTAAAATATTGCTACGGACATGTTCAACGCTGTTGTTCAAAATGAGACTTTTGTAAATGTTCTGGTGGTCTGAGATCAAAGTTGAGGACCGCTCACTAGACAGGATATCCAATAGATGATTCAAAATGTCTTCCTGGAGCTGCACACTTGTGTACAGTGTCGTGTTGGCTTCTTGTCTACGTGAAACGAACGTTTCGATATTTCGTTTACTTCTTCTGCCGTGAATCAAACCATCATTCCAATCAAAGTTAGTTCTTTATGCTTGTTATACGAATTTTGAAGCCTTTGACGTAGACACATTTGGCTACACTTACGCTTGCCCCAGTATTATCAAGCGAAACTTCTTGTCTAGGCGAGTCTAGAACCATGCGATGATCTGCGGAAAGCTCTTCGTCGAGAGTACGCCACCGGACAAGGTCTGGATCATCAGGTTCCAGACGCTTTACAACGTAAACCTTTGACTTTGGTAAGTTGTATTCTTTGTGAAAGTCGCAATTGGGAATCTCCTCGCTATTAGGTAATAGTGGCCTCATCTTGTGTTTAAGACGTCGCTGTGAACAAGGGCACATTCCTCTGATGGATCAGATCGGTTGATCAGCACTGAGTAATCAATGTCGGTGAGTCGGAGTACAGTCATGATTAAAAGTTTTAATTTGTTTTATAGAAGCGGCACTCCAGCTAATCTCAATCAAGGACTATACGTGAAGGCTTCAACCATCTGATTGGGACGACTCAAAAGAACTCGGCGACACGAGTAGAATCGTAGGGAAAGGCTAGACTGAACGGGGTATAGCTACCTACGCACCAGCCTGTGCACCAAGGTATGAACGTAAAATTTGGTCCAAAGATATCTGTAGGATGTCTGGTCCATGAACCATGTTTTGAGTACAGTGAAAAAGCACGTAGGAACTTTTCTCTACACACGTACCCTGAAACAAATACACTTGGATGGGTTGTGATGTGTATCAAGGAATAAATTGCGAGATTGGAGCCTGTAGGAATGGTAAAGCCTTCAAGGAGGGTTCCGCCTCTCCATTATACATTGTTCTAGACGCAGACCATCAACTTCTGCAAGCCAAAAAGTGAGTGATATTTCGGTAGATCATGGGACAACTTTAGGCATACCAAGGAGGTGGATGATATGGATGAGATAGATGAAGCAATTAAGGTTTAGAAGGAGTGGTGATGGGAACTCACTTCATTTTCTATTCAAATTTCGTTCTTAATTTCTACAACGAACGCTTGAGCATTCTGGATTTGGGGGTCAAGCAACCTAAGGCATTAGTCTGAGAGGACCAAAAAAAAAGAAGATAATTGAGATGTTTTGCAATTGGGAATCAACGTGTCCGAAGTGGGAGTGAAGCGGCCTTCTGATGATCACAAGAGACCTAAAAGCACATACAGCATAGATCAACCTCGAGGTTGGCACAGTAAAGCTGATTGCAAGAGTAAACAAGTACAGTAATACCGCTGTCCCGCTAGGAGCCTTGTTGCGTGGATCGCATTGACAAGGTTTGAGTCCCTCATTTACAATATTCTTTGCAGGAAGTGGCGAAGCAGCGAGATACTGAATCTACGCGATGGAACAGCCTCTAATGAGAGTAGGAGTTGGGCAGCAGCTCACCCAGGATCACCCGTCGTCGCGCGACCGTAGGGCGGCGCTCACCCTAGGCCGAAGCTAAAAATCTCCATTGAAGATCACAATGGAGGCACGAAACAGCTGGCCAACACTTACATTTTTCCGTGCCTGCACTCAGGTCTTCGCAAACTTCCACCAACGTACATCTCTGTATGCGGTCTTGACCCGGTGCGTGATGACGGGACCGTCCTCGAGTACAACCTTGATAAGTTCGGGTACGTTGTGCATCCTTCATGCGGGCGTCACTCTAGTCCTCTTGTCCTCTTTGCTGATGACTGGTGTCTCTGCTCCAACCGGATCAAGAACAAATTCGATCGCTATGATGGAATGCCACATTATTTCTGGGTCTTCCCACAGCTCAAAGACTCGGAACGTTTTCACGCCAACGTAGTCGAGGGAGTCAGATGGGTGCTCTCACTATAATTAGTGAAGTGGCCTTCTAGCAGCCCACAATCGAGCTCCAGTCAATAAAAACAAATATAGGCTTGGCTTGGATAATTGTGCATCGGGTCAATTGTAGTCTCGTAGAATGCAGTCAACATCCTCTGTGATACCTTCTTAATTCCCAAAGCCCTCCTTTATAATATTCGAGCTTGCTCCCAGCATCATTCAGTCATTCTCCTGTTTTTCCAGTTCCGCGCCGAGTACCTTCTCCAGATGTGCCGTGTCCATGAACGCCTTGACCTCTGTAATCATGCTCTCCTCACCCCCTAGAATCTCCAATTTCATACCTGGTGCGGCAAAGAGAGGGCCAATGTTGGCGAATGTGGCAGCGCGGTAAGATTCTTTGGTTGGCCAGGTTCCTGAGAGCAGCGAGTGGCCAGTAACAGTCCAGACGACATCGTTACGGATGTGGGCGAAGAAGTCGTTGTTGCCAGCTGGAGGGTTAGAGAGGGGACGAAGTATGGCGAGTATTTGTGAGCAGGTCGGGTATGGCATAACTTTTCTATACTCATGCGCGAGTTTATAACACTTGATTGAAAGAGTCTTGTGTAGAAACTGAAGTGGTGGGTAGTGGAGCAAGCCTTGACTTCGTCGGTCATTGAGACTTGGATTGCAAAGCAAGGAGGGCTCGGGAGGGGTACGTTGGTAAGCAGCGGGCTAAAAATACCCCTAGTTCTAGGGCAGATCGCGATAGTTTGCCCCTAAACTTCTAGGGACAGATCGCTTCGTCCGAGCTACTCGTAGTCTTACTACGTGCATCCACACCATTTCCCTTTGAGAAGGAAGCGAGTGCAACCATTGTAGTGGTGGCAGTAAAGTTCATTGGCGGAAGGTGCGGGGGCGGTATTAGTCAGCAAACTGCTACTTAGTAGAAATCCATAGTATAGTAGAACTATTATCCTTCCAAACCCATAAACGTACTCCCTATTAGTATTATTCATTATTAGCGACTACGGTACGATATACTAAATGGCCTAGTGAAGAGATCGTTATTTATTATTTAATAATAGTTATTATTCTACTAGTATATAATCCGTTAAGAAATTCGTTAAGAAATTTAATTTACTATAACTACCCTCTCTAATCGTATCTAGTATATTTTTATTAAACTAGTATCTCTATTAAAAGAACTAGTAATTATTTTAAATCTTAATACTCTCTTATTTAACTATTAGCCTAACTTGTTCCTAGATTATAAAATATTATTTAATAATCCGGTATTCTTTTTATTCGAAGATTTTTTATTTTTAATACTTTTTTCCCCTCTCGATATTAAGATATCGTCTAATAAATTATATAAATTTATATTCTATAATAAATTTATAAATAAAGATATCTCGGTAGTTTAATAATTTAAAATATTCCGTTATAAACTTAAAGACTTTAAAATAAATAATAATAAAGTTTTATTTAATATCTTTTTTAAATACTTTAATCTTCTATTTATAGAGGATATTATAAACTAGTTAGAGATAAATCCTAATACTAATAAATTTATAAATACCGAAGTTTTTATAGATAAAATTATAAAATAATTTACCTTACTCCTTAAAGAACGATTTTTATTAAAAGTAGTTAAAGAACTCCCGTTATCGTTCGATATTAAATTAATAAAGTTTTATTAAAAGTCGGAAGAGACCTTTACTACGTACTATACTCGTATTATTAATTTAATATAGAAGTATAGAGTAAAGGATCGTTTTACTACCCGTGTATTATCCCTAATAAAATCTTCTCTACTAGATATTTTCCTCTATTAATAAATAAAAGGCCTTACTAATAACGAAGTTAAACGAAAAACTATTAAAGATATAACTACTATAAACCGATCCCTAAAATAAGTTTATATTATAATAAATAAAGCTAGACGTATTAATATATAAATTAAGAAACTATTTAAGGACGAATAAAAAGAGAATAATCTACTTTTCTATAAGAAGATTATAGAGAGGAACTTTATTTAGGTATAAATCGAAACTATAAAAATATCCTTTTAATTAAAGATATATCTTAATTTATATACTAGTAATAATTAAATAAAGGATATAGTAGATTAAATAGGCTAGTAACGTTAAATACTATAAAATACTAGTCGTGGTAATTTCTAATCTTATTAGCCTTACTTTTATAATAATTAATTTTACGGTCGAGTTTAAAATTTAAGAAAAGATTATATTAATAATATACTCCCCGTTTAGGAATAATTATACCTAAAGATTATAATCTTCGGTGAAGTAATATTTTAAATCAACATTACTATAGCGTCCTACGGTATATATAATAGTAGAGTATAGTTATTTAATATTAATTATACTTTAGGTTTAATAAATACCTACTTTATTAATTTAAATATCGCCGGCCTTTAAATTCCCTAAATAAATAAATCTAGACGTAAATTATTAATATTACTAGTCTCGTAAATTATTAATATTAATTATAGTAAAGGCTCCGGCCCTAATAAATATTAATATCTAGAAGAATTATCGCTAGATACTTTTTAGTAATAGTTATAATAGTAGTTATAATAATAACTATACTAGTTCTAGAGTACTAATAATCGTTTTAAATAGAAAGGTTAGAAGAGGGTAGGAAAGAAAACTAAATTATAATTATTTATTAATATATTTAATAATAACCTAGGGAAGTATAATAATATTATTTTAATCTATTAATTACTATAACGAAATAAAGTCGATATTATATAGTTAGATATAGTTATTTAGTCTCCTTAGATATATAAAGAGTTTAAATATATATATACGCGGGTATCTAAAAAGAGGGAAAAGAAGAATCTAGATATTAATAATACTTCTATTTAATAATAATCTTTATAATCTTTTAATCCTTAGTTATTCTAGCTAGGATTTTATATATTTATATAAATACCTATACCTCTTTAAAGATTTATATAACTTTACTTCCCGCCTCCGATAATATATAACCTTTAATAACTCCTATCGGGGTAAATATTTAAATAAATATTAATTTAAATACCTTAAATATTTTAAATACTATAATTTTAATAACCTCTATAACCTTCTACCCCGTAGAATTAAGGGACGTCCGCCGGAGTAATTAAAACTAAAGTAATTATTTATAGTATAGACGCCGAACGAGTTTATATAAAACGTTATACTCGATTACTAAAAGGAAAGATTAGCGAAGATAAATAATTCCGTATTCCTACTATAATAAAGAATAGTAGAGGAGATAAAGAACTTTTATTTAAATAAATAGTATAATTTAATTAAAGATCTAATATTAATATTATATTTTTAAAATTAATAGTAATACTAAACCTTAAGCGTTACCCTTTAAGCGATATAGACTTTACTAAGTAAATTATCTATATATACTATTAATTACTAGGAGATTATATTATACTTCTAGGTTTAACTAGAAATTAGTATATTAAATATCTAGAGGAGAATTCGTTATTTCGTTTCACCCGAGATTATAATAGTTACTAGTTAAGAATAATATATAGTACTAATTCTAAAGTTTTTATAACTATAGTAAATTAATACCTATATTATTATTAAAGAATCCAAGATTTTCCGAGGAGATAGAAATAGCGGCGAAAAATTTCGTAAAGTAATAAAACCTAAAATATTCTTTTTATCGGAGTACTATATATTTATATACCTAAAATTAATAAAGACGACTACGACGATAATTATCCTAGAAGAAGAGAGTTTAGAGGAGGACGAAGTTATTAATAATAAATCTAGTAGTAGTTTATTTAATAATAATAAAGAGACTAACGTATTAGATTTTCGATAAGTTTTTAATATAACTATAAACTACTAGGATACTATAATTAGGACTTTTAATCAATTATATTAATTATTAATAAATCTTTAATAACTCTTTAAGAGTATATTATCTCGATACTAAGGTCATTAATATTAATATTAATTTCTAGTATAAGACTAGTATTATTAAAATACGAGGAGAGGAAGCCTAGTATATTACTAATTAAGAAACTACTATATCTTAATAAATATATTCTACGCCTATTAATAGGTTTATTAATCTTAAATAAAGAGTTTTATTAATAATAGTAATTAGTCGGCCTAGTACTAGGTCCCTTAATATTAATAGAGGATACGAGAAAGAAGATTTTTTATTTACTATATTAATATAAATATCTAAATGAAACTAACCTAACTAATTTTCTATATACTAATTTAATAATATACTAAATATATATTAAACCTAGTATAAAGCCTACTTTAAATTTTAATTAAAGACGTTATCCTAAAATATAAATAGTAACTACGGAAAATTATTTCGGATATTATAAAAGGTAGTATTTACGAGTTAATAGAGTTAGTAAATAAATAGTTATTATAATAGAATACTAAGTTAGTGATTATTAATAAAGTATTTAATTTTATATTTAAAAATAAACCTCGCGTTACCTTTAACTACTCGCGTATATATAAGGATTTACTAGGTATATTCTTAAATTTAAGTTCTAAAATCTATAATAACTTATTAAATTTATAATATAAGAATCTTATAGTAGTTAATCTCAAATATATATATATAATAATTCCGCTTTATTTTAATAATAGATATTATTTTACTTTTATTATTTCTAGAATAAACTAGCTATAACCTACTAGAATATATTAAGAGTTATAGTTAATAGGCTTTATAATAATTAAACTTATTTATAAAGTATTTAAATATCTATTATCTCTTATTAATAAATTCTCGCTTCTATACTCGGGTTATCTAGATAATCCTCTTATTTTAATATTCTATATAAATAATTTCTTTTCGGGGTTTAATAACTTTAAAGAATAATATAACTTTCTTAAATATTACTTCGTTTTAAAAGTAGAATAAATAAAGTTAAAGTTATTATTTAAGAAGTTAAAGTTATTTAAATCGTCTATTAAGACCCTAGGTATAATATATAATATTAGAGGACTTATATAAATAATCGATAATAGAGTTACTAAAATAGTATAATAATAACCGCTATTTAATTAAATAAGTATACGGGTATTTCTAGGAACTATAAATATTATACGAAGATAAATAAAGAACTTTACGGAGCTAGTAAAACTATTTATAAAGTTAACTAGAAAAGTACCTTTTATATAGGGAGAGGTTGAATAACTATTATTTAAATTACTAAAGAGTATATATACTACGTGTACCTATATATATAATATCGACCCAAGACTACTAAATTATTTTTATACGAATATATCTAGATTTACCGTAGGTTTTTATATTACTTAATTCTAGTTTATTAAATAAGCCGGTATTACGCCTATTAAATTAAAGATTTAAATAGAGGTACTAATTCTATATAACTCTTTTCTATAAATTTTATTATAAATTAAATACCTTATTTATAAAAAGGAGTTATATTCTATCGTAATCTTTACGAAGAAATATAATTACTTTTATAAATACCCCTATAAGCCCGTAATTATATATATAGACTATAAACCTCTAGTCTATTTTCTAGATATAGATAATTATAACGAGATTTATAATTATTAGGTTAATAAGCTCCGCCGTTTAAATATTAAAATTAAATAAATCCCGGGCTACTATAATAAGGTAGTAGATAAATTATCTAAGATATTTTTTAGAGCGGAATATATTAATATAAATTAGAGTAATACTTTAGTACGAGAGTTTATTAAATATAATTCTTTATAATTTTAAAAAGATAGAAAGGGCGGTTATTAAGAGTTTCTCAATTTACTAACTTAAAATAAGAAATAGGAAGTTATTAATAATAATTTTATTAAAGGAGTCCCGGTCTTCTTATATTATACTATAATAATTATATTAAGATTAGATTTATAAATAGAAGGCTACCTACGAGAGCTTTATTTAATATTCGAAGGTATATAATTTCTTAATAAAGAAAAATCTAGTATTTACCTCTATATTAAAAGGTATTTACGAATATAAATTAATAAATAATATTTTATAAATATACCGATACGACGTACTACTACTTTATATCTTTAAATCGAAAGTACTTTTAATACTAAAAGAAATATATAATAACGACGGTTATTAGGCGAAGGCTAGTATATTAATATATTTAAAAGAATTTTATTTTTAAACGAATTAAGTTATTAATATAGAGAGTTATATCGCTAGTTATATTAAATATACTAAATATAAACTTATTATAAAATCTTAACTTTTATACTCGGTATTTATTATATTCCCGTTCTAGCTTTATAGGATAGACTTTATTAATTCTCTTAAAACGATATCTATAGAGAATCGATATATATTCAATTATATTTATTATATATTAAGATTTATAATTCCGTTTACTATACTAATAGTAAATATAGAAGATATTATCTAGTATCTTAAGCTAGCCTTTATTATATATTATAAATTAACCGCGATATATTATAATCCTAGTTACTACTTTAATAATAAAGAACTCTGTGAATTTTTATAATACGAAGATATAATTATAAATTATAATTTATCTAAATTATCTAAATTAACTAGGATAGTTAAAGTATTAAATAAATTACTAGAAGAAATATTAAAGAAATAAGAACTTAGTAAAGAGTAGGATAAAAACTTTATTAAATCTATAAACTCTCTAAATACTCGTGTAATTAAATATTTAGGATATTCTTTTATTAGTATTTTATATAGGCTAGTACTAAGAGCCTTAGAAACTATAATAATAACTCTATTAATACTATTAGAAAGAGATATTAAATAATAAATAAAGAGTATCAATAATCCTACTAAATATAGAGTTATTATACGAGATTATATTAAATATATAGTAGAAGTATATAATACTATTAACGAAATTATAAAATAGTAGAAATTAAAAATAACCGAGAAATACGACCGCGGAGTTTATCTAGTAGTATACTATTATAAGGATCTTATAATATTTTAATAAAAGAATATAAAGAAGTTAGAACTTTACTAGCGAGGGCTATTTAAAATTTCGGGTAATAAAAAATCCTATAATAGATCTTTTATTATTATATAATTAAATAAAAAATATATTAAAGATACTTTTTATAATAACTACCTAAAACCGTTTAAATTTAGGGCTAGATATTTAATAGATTTTAATATAGCTACTTTATTAACTTTATAAATTATCAAATAGTCTCGTTATTTAGGTCGTAAATAAAGTTAATAAAATTAACCCTACTTTTTAACTTATCTAGTAGATATTTATTTATATTATCTTATATTATTACTATAGCGATAGAACTTCGCTTTAAGAATTAGATTTAAATTTACTTTATTTATATATTAACTTACTTTACTTTATATTCCTCGAGTTATTAACTTTAAATAACCTTCTTTCTTTAATAATCTTCGACTTTTAATAATCTTCTTAAATAAATCGAAGATAAAGTCTTTTAAGAAAGAATAGATATTTAAGATAAAAGTAAAAATCGAGGCTAATATACTCCCTACTATAATAGTATAGGTTAAGAAGAACTTTATAAATATTATAAATAAGATCTAATAAGTATACTCTCGTTTTACCGTAATTATATTCTTTTTTTTTAATATCGTCTAGTCGCGGGGCTCGACTTAGAAGAAGAGAGTAGTTCATTAGCGGAAGGTACGGGGGCGGTATTAGTCAGTAAACTGCTACTTAGCAGAAATCCATAGTATAGCAGAACCATTATCCTTCCAAACCCACAAACGTACTCCCTGTTGGTGTTGTTCATCATTAGTAAGTCCCTCGCAGAATCCTGACTCCGGTCCATTTTTCCATCGTTGCTTGATAAGATGTCGTCATGTTGTCAAGCTACTAAGGCTATAAATATTGGGTGCTCTATCTCCAGATTCCCGTCAATTGTGTAGCTGCTTCCATCGTCTCCCTCCTCCTCTTTCTCTACCTCTGCAGCCCGTCTAAACAGTCTTCCACGCGCCACGTAACACCTAAGATACAGTATGAAAGCAGCCATCGTCCATCCCGGCCCCCGCGTCGAGATCAAAGAATCCCCCATCCCAACTGCTAATGCCTCTCAAGTCGTCATCAAAGTGATTGTTTCGGGCACGAATCCGAAAGACTGGAAAGTATGTCCATGATATTCTCTCATTAAGAAAGAAAGGGTTCAGAATCTCACAATCTTACCACGCAGTACTCAGAATGGGGCTTCCCACCCGCCAACCAGGGTGACGACATAGCAGGAACAATCCACGCCGTAGGCTCCTCCATCACCGAATTCAAGCCCGGAGACAGAGTAGCCGCATTCCACGAAATGAACACACCCGGCTGCAGTTTCGCAGAATACGCCCTCGCCTGGTCCCACACAACCTTCCACATCCCCAAAAAGACAACCTTCGAAGGTTCCCACCCATTCCCCCCTCCTCCTCCCCTCCCCCATTAACCCTTTCCACAGAAGCATCCACCCTCCCCCTAGCCTTCATGACCGCCGCCCTATCCCTCCACCAATACCTCCGCCTCCCCTCCCCCTTCACCCCCACCCTGCCCTCCGCCTCCGCCTCCCCAACCCCCCTCCTCATCTACGCCGGGGCCTCCGCCGTCGGCGCCTTCGCCATAAAACTCGCCCGCCTCTCAAACATCCACCCCATCATCACTGTCGCCGGAAACGGCATCCCTTACGTGCACACCCTCCTCGACAGCGCCAAAGGCGACACCGTCATCGACTACCGACTCGGCGACGACGCAGTCGTCAAAGGCATCAAAGACGCCGTGAAGAGAACGTGCGGAGAGCAGGGGAAATTGAAATATGCGTTTGATGCAGCTACGGTGCAGAGCAGCTGGAGTAATATAGCCAATGCGATGGATCCGGAGGGCGCAGTGACGTTTGTGCTCCCGGATTTTCTGGGGAAGGGATTACCGGTGACGTTGAAGTCGAGTATGGCGTATGTGGGGAGTGTGCACAAGGACAAAGAGGGTATGGCGGAGGCAACGAAGGCATTTGCAGGGAAAATGCAGTACGAGGGGGAAAGTGCGCTGGGGACGCAAGATTTCGGGTTTGTATGGTTTCGGTTGCTGAGTAGGGGGTTGCAGGAGGGATGGATGACGGGGCATCCATATGAGGTTGTGGATGGGGGACTTGGGGGGTTAGAGAGGGCGTTGGGGGATTTGAAGGCAGGGAAGGTGAGTGCAAAGAAGTTTGTTATCAGAATTGGGGAGACGGAGGGGGTGTGATGAGAGAGGGAGGAGAGGGATGGGCATAAGTAGAGCTTTGCCAGGGGGATAGATCTCTATAGTCATTTCAGCATGCCAAACAAACTTTCACAATTCCATGCACAGAGGCCATAAATGGACATGGCGAAAACAACATATTTCCTCCATCTCTCATCTAATGGCACATCTACTCAATCATACCATGCAACTCACACCACCAAAATACTCCCTTCGGCCGTCAATCTCACAACAACAAACATCACTGCGTCTCAAACTTGACCTTCGCCTTACTCTTGATCGAAATATACCTGATAGCAGTCACAGTACTCGGCTCCACTCCATCCAGCTTGATAGTCGTCTGCGTCGTCGGCGTTGGCGGAGGCGAAGTGGTTGTGTGCCCAGGCAGTTGCGATTGCCTTTCCGACTCCAACGTGCTGTTCGGCGATCCATAGGCATTGCCGGACGACTGCTGCGAATGACGGGTCGTGAGGCTATGGTTTTGGTCCGATGCGTCATGAGTGTTGCTTCGAGGGCGTCCATATGACGAGTTTGTAGGGCCACGGTTCTCGACGCCGAGATCGACAATGTCGTTTTCAGGGTTGCTGGTTAGATTTTTGGTGAAATGGTCTGAGTTTGTGGTGGAAGAGGAGGAGAAGCCTCTTCCTGATGGCGATAGATCGATGGGGTGGTCTGCTCTTTCTGATGGCAGAGCCGAAGAAGAAAGGTCTGGGACACCCGACCACGGGTCGAAATGGAATTAATCGTTAATCCCGTCTGCTCTATATGAAGCAGATTGTTGGGCATCGGAGGCATCTATCACATCAAACGAGAAGTCTCTATCAAGGTCGTTGAAATTCGACATATCCACGTTGTCATTAAACATGTCGGGCGTGTTTCGAGGGCTCTGCAAGCTATATCCATCGTTATATCCATTATTAGGCCGCGCGGGGCAGCAAGGCGGTGCGTCGTCCGGTACGGCTATGGATTTATGTTTGACAACTGGATATCTAGCAGAGAAAAGATCTACATATTAGGTTTGGAGCTAAAGCCAATGTTGGTAAACATACTGATTCTTGGTGAGGGAAATGAAATGTCTGAATATCCTTCCACACACTTCCATGCTTTCTCACGGCTATAGTCAACGTGACATTCTATTTGTCTCTCCTGTCAGTCATAGCCAATATGGTAACTCATTATTGCCCTTTCTGAAAGGTCCATACCTCGCGGTCAGACCAACTACTACGGTCAAGTTCCGTATTCAAGCAATGTGTCCACCGCTTTGAACATTCTAGAAGTATATTATTCAGGATTATTTGTTAAACAAATCAGATTTCCGAAAACTTACGGTCTGCACTCCGGGTTTTTATCTTTGGAGCAATAACAGCCTACGCCGGTCCGTATTTCTCCACATCATGCTCAAGCAAGCGATCTTCTTCCTCTGTCCACGAGTCCTGATGTACGGGATTAAGATTTGTCAAGAGAGGCCATAATTCAGCGAGCAGCCTAACCTTCTTGAGCCCCCCTGCAACACCATTATAAAACCGTTTTCGGCAGTCTTTATTACTCTTCCCTTCAATTTTCTGGGCGATGACATTCCAACCGTCGACTATGCCATTGTTCGCTGGATTCACAGACCAATGTGTCAATTCAAAGAACATCAAGAATTGACAGAGCCTAGAGCTAGTCATTGCCTGCAAACTGGGCGTGCACCTCCTTCTGCAGGATGACATCCTTTTCGGGCGACCAGCGCCTCTGACGTTTCGACATCTAGCCGGAACGCCCCGAAACTGAGGTTGTAGTGCCTAGAATACAAAGTCCGACTCTCAGATTAACGTGAGATTACTTCACAAAAATTGATGCTGTAACTAGAAGGCGAGAACAGAACAACTCAAGTACAATTTGTAAGCCTCTGCATACCTTGAGACTACAGAGATAGCAGGGAGTAAAGCGTAGCTACCTTGATACACAATCTAGCACTTGAAGAAGGATCCCACGAGGGTGCATACCACTATTCTTCAACAGGCTGCTGATGGATTTCTCACGACTTATTGGTCGCTTCTGGCCGCTTGTCTGTAGATCGCAGGTAATCACAGCCCTTTTCGATCTGACATCAATCCTCCTTCACGGATGGCTTGCTCATCAATCTTCCGTGACGGATGGCTTGCCAGGGAATGACAAGGTTTCATCGCGGCCCGTCCTAAAGGCTGACGTTGGCACGGACTTGGATCCTTTGAAGGACCGATCTCCATCCAATTGAAGCTCGAAGACCGGAGTATGAGACGAGAAACTTGCCTCCTTACCATAGATCCTAGGGATCAGGCTGAATCAAAAGAAGAGGGCTGATGATCATATAAATGCGAGCCGCGCGAGATGTGTGTTTGCCATAGGACCACAAATTGTCCGCGAGTAAACTCATGCATAAGGTTCTACAGGGAGACTCAGGAGGGCGGGCGGTGTGTTGAATTCATGGATAAATCGAATGGGTGTGGTGATGTTTGAGAAGGCGTTTGTTGACCGCACATTTGGTATTTTGGAGGGGTCTGTTGATCCACCTTTGATAACCTCCACTGCGTCCATCATTGGCCATAAAAGTTCGGCAGTTGGTCCACAGGAGGGTTGGCATTAAGGATTATGAGAAGCGTATAGAACGACATAGCCAATGAAACTGTTTGCCGTGCGTATCTTATGCATAGGCCAGGTGCGTAAGCTGAAACGACATGCATGAAGATTTGTAAAGCATCGAACGCGATCGACAAATTCGATAAAGATCAGGCCATTCATGAGGTCTTGAAGAATTTTATGGCTTTAGCGCCAGCTTTGCATTGTCACTCTCTGGACGAGCGGCTGAGTGTGTAATTCGGCTTGACTTCATGACGCGAAAACGCTACTAGTACAGAGTGAGAATACTATACTTTAAGCATGAAGCCTGAGTTATGTGGTAGTACCTATGATGTCGCTAATGGGACCATTCTGATCGAGAAGCAGCGGAAGGTCCTGGGGGCGCAAAACAGGCTTAGGGCGCAAGGTTCAATTTGGTGAGAGGCGTAAGGTTCGGCTTTAAGGCGGAGTTACTTCGATTTATATAAGATCTACATCTAAATCTAAGTACCGCGCCTTATAGTTACTAACGCCGGGTAGCTAACCGTTATTTACCCTATTAATAGTCTTGTTCTTTTTATATTCTTACTTATATCTCTTTTACGTTTTATATCTACGCCTTTATATTACGAATATTATACGATACTAGGATTACCCGACGAGAGGGTAGAATAAATATTAATAATAAAATTATCTACTACGATCGGAGATTAAATATAGTAATCAGGTTACTATTTACTATACTCGAAAAGTAAATAAAATAAATATATTACTCTTAATATAATTTTCTTTTATTATATAAATAATATATTTCTTAATAAATAAAAACTTCGTTTTTAATTTCTCTTAAAACTTATAATTAAAGATACTAAATATAAATATTTATTAAACTCTTAATTAAATTTATATAATTTATTTAACTATATTTAATTAATTATATAAAGATTATTATTTATTATTTATTATTTATTAATTCTTAATACCTTTTTTTAAAAGTATTAATCTAGGTTTTATTAATATTATATTAAAATATTAAATAGAGCGTTTTAATACTTTAAATACTTTTAAAATAAATATTTTAAAATTAATAAAAATCTTAATTTTGAATATCTAAAACGATACTAGAAAACGTAATATTATAAATAATAAAGATTATATTAAAGTCTCCCGCCTAGATTAATATTATAAGGAGTATTAAAAACTTAATAATTAATTTAATTTAATTTATCTCTTCTTCGCCTTTAATAAAAGTACTATATTAGTTAATAAAATAAGTTATTTTTATTATTTTTATATAAGAGGTAACGCGTAGAAATAAATAAATTTATTTTTAAAATATTATATATAAGAATTAAATAACGTCGATAATTTAATAATAAAGTTTTAAATAAAAAAATTATTTCGATTTAAAACTGAAATTCGTTATATATTTAATATTTTTAATAAAAGTAATATAGTAATTTATATAATTTAGTATTTAATATAACGGAGGTTTATATCCGATTACTCGATATAATTTTAATATTATATATTAAGGAACGGGATTAATATTAAGATATTTATTAATTTTAAAACTAGGTTTATTAAATTATAATCTAGTTATAGTATAAGAGTAAATTAAAATAAAAGATAAAGAACGAAAATTAGAGTAGGGCTAGCTATTATCTAAATAAAAACTAGTATACGAAATATTTATTTATTTCCTATCCTAACTATATTAAAATAGAAATAAAAAAATTAATTTAAATTTAAATTAGATTTAAAATAAATTAAGTTAGGTTAAATTAAATAAAATTATATTATAATAATAACCCCCTCTTTAAAGTCGAGTTCCTACGAGATAAATAACGAGTTAAAACTAGGTATACTATTTATTAATATAATTACACGAAGTAATAATTAAGATTAATACGGAATACTTTATTATAATAATAATAACGGGTAAGAGATAAGACGGGGAATAACGACGGTATATAAATAAAACTAGGCGTTAGCGTTATTATTTATAGACGATAACAACGAGGTTAAACTATAGGGTACTATTTATTTATATAATTATACGAAGTATCGGTCGAAGCCGATACGGAATAATAACCGAGGTAATAGTAACGGATAAAGAATAAACTAAAGTATAAATAAAGATTAAATTTTTAAAAATTAAATAAAAATAAAAATAATAAAGATTCTTTATATTAATACTTTTAAATAATATATAGTAATTCGTAGAGGCTAGCGCCGCTAGGATTCGATATATAATATTTATTAATAAATTATTAATAACGGGTAAAGTATTAAAAGGGTTTTTATATAATAATATAATTTTCCTAATTAATATAATACTTTAATAAAAGTAGACTATAACGGCGATTATATTTAGAATTTAAAATACCGTTAACGTATTATTTACGTTAATTATCTTCGGTAATTATAAATTCTCGGATAAATTAAATTTATCTAAATAAAGAACTATTAATTATTAATTATAATAAACTAGCGTAGAAGACGGGGTAAACTTTATAGAGTATAAAAAAATTAATTAATTACGAGAGGATTATCGAAAACCTTAAAGACTCGAAAAGAGCCGATATTATAATTATTAAATTTAATTAAAGAATATATAATATTTAGATTCTTAATATTTAGTTATATTTAGTCGTTTATTAAATATATCGGATATAAGTATCTTCGTTAGTTAACGGAGGATTTAAAGATAGTTTAGGCGATAAATATCTTATCGCGGAGGTAGTTATTTAAAGTTTTTATTTACGTCGCGAATTTATTAATAACGATTAAATAAATACGGGCTTAGACGGTAAAATTTTAAAAATAAAAATTCGATAAATTTAAAACTAATATATAGATATTAACTCTAATTAATTAAAAAAGGCGAGGTTAAAGTATTAGAAAAATTAGTATTAATATTAGAAAACTCCGCTCTAAGGAGCTATTTTACCTAATTATCCTATATATAATTTATATATATACGGAGATAGTATTTTATTAAAATATTAAATTACTTAATTCAGTTATCTATCTAAAGATAATATTTTATAAATATATATTAATTAATTTCAAAACGTTTATATAAAGCCTTTTAGAACTCCGACGTAAATTAAGATCTTATATTCGAAATCAAGATATTTAATAATTTATAAAGCTTTTATATATTCTAATAGAAAGCGTCGTCAACTTCGTTTATTTTTATTAACGTAATTAATACTAGGTACCGTATTTTAATTAAGTAATCTACGAAAACTAAAATATATTAATAAAGAATTCCTATAAAGGTATAAAATAATAGAGGACTTATATAGTTTATCGAGATATCTTTTTAATATCGTTATAGAGATAGTAATAAATATAGTTATTTTTAAATATATTAACGAGAAGGTTTAATTCTTCGGTATATAGTTATTTTATCCTAAAAAAGATACTTTTATTATTAATACTCTTTAGAAATATTAGGAGGTTGGTTTTTATTTTTAGAAATTTTAATTTATCTACTCTATTAATCTTTCTAGTTAGTATATATCGAGTCGGATCTTTATAAAAAATTATCTTTATTCGAAAATAAAGTATTATAAATTTCGACCGGGTTATAATTTAATTTCTTATTTATAACTATTCTTTATAAACGTATAAGTATTATACTAGCGACGTTTTTAATATACGGAAATATAAATACTCCTCTCTTTTAATTAATTATTAAATTATATTTCTTTAATTAAAGTATTCCTAGAATATTATAATAAATAGTTATTTCTATTATATCGAAGATTATTTCCTTATAGTATTATTAAATAATAATTAATAGTGAGAATACTTTCTTATTTACTCTTTTTATTAATAGTTTTAACCCGTCGGTTAATTAAAGTTTATATTCTTTTTTCCCCGAGTTAATAGGCTAGTTACCTAAATTACTATTTAAATAATAAAATTATAAATTATTTTAGAATTTATTATTATAACGACCTTATATCCGTTAACTTTTACTAGTATTTATATATATTAAATATAAATATTATTCTAAAATTAATATATTAATCTCTTTATATTTTCCTCTTAATATAAGGGACTAGGTTTTTCCCGACGAAGATAGAAATCTATAATACTCTTTAGACTCGAAGTACCTTTTATATCCTTTAGTTAAATAATAATATTATTTATTTTAATTATAACTCTTTAGTTCTTTATTATAATTTATTTAATTTTATAATTATAATTATTAATCTTTATTATAACCCCGGAAGATTTAGTTCTTCTTTTTTCTAATTAAATACTACGAGTAATTATCTCTAGCGTAATTATTCTATTAATTATAATTATATTTTAATTTTATAATATACTTTCGCTCTCTTAAATTATTATAATAGTATTTATAATATTTATTTAAATATACTAATTAGTATATTTCCCCGTATCGTGGGTAATATTTATTATATACGTAGTATATTCTAAAGAGTTATTTTTTCTCCGTTTTCTATTCTTCGAGTTTCTCTTCTAATATAATAAATTAAATTCTAGAGTTATCGAGGTAGTCCGTTATTTAAAACTATTCTTTAAAATTTATTATATTTTATTCTTATTTTTATCTTTCTTTTAAATCCTCCTTTAGAGTTTTATTATTATTATTATTTAATTCTTCGAGTTCTCGAATTCTTTAAGCGATTTTCTCTTTAATATCTTTTTATTTTTTTAATAAATTATTAAGTTTAGTATTATTTTATATTAAATCTTTAGGGGACCCGATTATATTATCTAATATCTCTTTCTCGAGTATATTTAACTATTATCGATTTATTATATTTTTCGAATAATAATTCCTAGTAATATAACCCGGTTTATTATAATTATAATGATTTATTATTTTCTTTCTCTTATATTATTATTCACTTTTTTTCTAGGATTCTCTCGTAGGTCTCTTTTTAATAAAATCGAGTTTTATTAATATATAATTATACGGGTTAAGTTTCTCGCGGCGGTAATAATTAACTAAATTATATTTATTATTATAAACTCTTAAATATTCTTATCCGTTAATTCCTCCGTTATAATATTTTTTTATTATATATTCGTATAGTTTATTATCGATCGTAATTATTTATTTTATAAATATATAGAGGTCTTAGATATCGGTTTATATTCGTATAAACTCGTTTTTAATATTATCTTTTAATTCTTATCGATATATTATTATAAGAGTAATATCGCTCTAATTTATTAATATTATATAATATTAAAATTATACCGAGTAATCGGACGTAGATCTTCGCTATATTAAATATTAAATAATACGAATTATTATATTACTCTCGTTAGAAAATCTAAATATATAATGAATTTTAGTTTTAAATCGAGAGAAATTCTCTATCTAAAGTTTTATATCCGAATTATTAGTATTATTTAGTCCTTTTATATAGTATTTTGAAAAAAATTTAACTTATTTCTACGCGTTACCTCTTATATAAATAATAATAAAAATTCTTTATTTATTAACTAATATAATACTCTCGTTAAAGACGAAGAATAATTTAAATTAAATAAATTAACTATTAAGTTTCTTATACTCTCTATAATATTAATTTAGGTAAAAGACCTTAATACGGTCCCTATCTTTTATAATATTATAATTTCTAGTATTAGTCTAGATATTTAGAGTTGAGGTTTTTATTAATTCTAAAGTATTTATTTTAAAGGTATTTAAAATATTAAGACTCTCCGTTTAATATTTTAATATAACGTCGATAAGACCTAAATTAATACTTTTAGAAAGAAATCTTAAAGATCGGTAAATAATAGTCTTTATATAAATAATTAAATATAACTAGATAAATTTGATAAACTTAATTAATAACTTAATAAATATCTATATTTAGAATCTATAATTGAAAGTTTTAAGGAAAGTTAAATACGAAGTTTTTATTTACTAGAAAATACGCGGTTTATATAATATAAGGAAATCGTATTAAGAAATATATACTCTATATATTTACTCCTATAAATATAGCGAGTATAATTTATATTTATAATATTTACTACTTTAAGTAAAGTAAATATCCTATATAGTACTACTAGTCTATATATATCCTATTACTATAGTAGGTCGTAATAAAGAATTACGCTACCGAATACTTCTTATTTTAAAAAGGCTAGAGATTTATATAGGACCGTTAAATAAATATTAAAAAAAAATTCGCGGACGAATTTATTAAAGAATATAAATAATAAATTAAATATTAAATTAAATTCTTCTTCTTAAATCGATAATTTTAGAAATATAATTATATTTCTCTTTTATATTATCGCCCTTTATTTATCTTTATTAGGAAATAATTATTATATTAAATCTACGTATCGAGCTCTATTTAAGGTACGGGTACTACGAAAATATTAAAGAAATATTATACCGAGAACCGGTAAAACTACTCTACAATAATTTTATATTATTTATTTAATTATACGTAGAGTTATATAACTCGAATATCTTAATAATATATTAATTATATATTTCTTTATATAAATTTAGATATATATCTCTCGTTATTATTACTTCTTAGTTAGGTAGTATATTTATAAAGGAAAGAACTTCGAATAATATATTAATTATATATTTATTTAACCGAATCGGGACGAGCTCCGCGCTAATATAATTTTAATTCTAAAAGTATTATTAAATAACTTTCCCTAGCTAGTTAAATTTATATTAAAATCTTACTTTTCTAATATATATTTAGGGCCCTAGTTCTTGAGTACTCATATATTTATAATATTATATATATACGCCCTTGTTTTATTAATATTATAACTTTTATTATTAATTATTTATATTATTTTTATACCTCCCTATCGCCTTATCTCGCTATCGCGATTTTAATATTAAACTTTACGATTTTATATTAAACTTCAAAACTCTATAGGCCTACCGATAATCGATCGATAATTTAAAATATATATTACTTATTTATTTACTTCTATATATAGATATTATTTATATTATTATTTACGATACCTTATATAAATATATTAACGAGGGTATTAACTTCTTTCTTTTAAAAAAAGACTAATCTATTACGTAGTAGACTTTAGTAGGAGTATTATTATAATATTTATTAAAATAACGATCTAAGCTCTACCGCTAATTTTATCTATAATATATTTATAATATACTCTATTATTACTTTATCCCTTCGTTCGATAATTTATAACTCTATTTTATTCAATAGATAATACCTAATTAATCTAGATACTATATAATATATTAATATATATACTATAAGATATTTTAAATTTTTAGAATATAATTCTTTAACCTCGGATTAATTATAATTATTACGAGGATAAGATATTTTTTTATATTATTATTCTATTATCTCTTTAAAGACTTTAAAACTTATATTTATTTATTAAATAAAACGAGTCTATTAATTATCGAACGAAGAGATAATATATTTTATTATTATTTTATAATTTATTCTATAATATATTTTATTACTTTATAATATACTCTATAATATATTTAAGTATTACTCTATAATATACTTTATTATAATTTATTTTAGAGTCTTTTTATAAATTTATTAGATATTTATTTATAACTTTATTATGAGCTTATATTTTACTCTATTTAATATTAATAACTCGTTTATAGAAATCAAAATATACGATTATTCGCTTAGCGTAAGTCTCGATAATTCCAAAATCTACTATAATAATATAATAATGTTAGTATTAGTATATTCAAGATACTTTAATACTCTTCCAATACTACTGTATTATGTGTATACAGAAAGTTCTAATCAAAAAACGCCAAGCCGCCAAAGGACACCTCATGGAACAAAAGATATGTCTTGGACTATAGAAACCCTTAATGCTTTAAGTCCTGGCGCTATCCAGGGACTCAAGGGCCCCTTTCGGCTTCAAGTGCTCATCTTTCAGCGCGTGTGAGTAACGCCTTGGTCGTTATCTCTCATACCATATCCTTTTATATTATAAACACCTATCCTCGCTATGCAATTAACCGCAATGCCAGAGATCGAACGCCTCGCGCTATGCCGTTCATATCCAGCGCCACTTCCTAGCCAGTGTCGCAAGCTCAACCCTCCGTACCCCAAGACATGTAATTTCCCAAGCGCTTCCTTCGTCGAACATGACATCGAGGGGTCATTCATCGTTTCTGAGGAACCCTCAGAATTATTTAGGTGGCTTAAGCGTGCACCGATCATCCATTAGTTCCACATCACAACCTTTCTCTTTCTTTTGGTCTCCTTCCCCTTCGAACTTCTTTGGACATGTGTCCGCAGTAAGACACTTAGGATCACAGATATTTAGGTCTCCCCTTCCGTCTGTGCCCTGGAAAGCGAGGTCCGGGCGCGGAGGCGAACCCCAAGCTTCTTCAGAATTGGTAGGGGCGAAGGCGTATCTCAGGCACCCGTAGTCCTGGAAACCGCCGAGACCATGGTTTCCTGTGCAAGTGTTGTGTATATTCCAGAGGATATCGCCGTAGCCGAGCCCTTAGCCGGATTTCCCGCTGATAGGATTGTCCACTACCATTTTCTCGTAAGTTGTACAACCTTGGATCCAGTGAATATTGGTAATGTAAATGACCCCTTTTTTGCCACCCCCGTCCCTGTAAACTTGGGTGAGATCCTGCATATCCTTGCCCTTCTTCTTCTGCTCGTCAGAACCTAGCTGACTGGCAAAAGCGGCGATAGTGTCATTGAATAGCTTTGGGACGATGTCTTGCAAGCAATTGTGGTAGATAGCGTCGTCGAACTTCTTGCACGTGATTTCACTGGCTTTGACTGAGGGTACCTTATCAGCCTTTCTGGGAGGTGGGTTGACCTTGACCTTATAGACACCGCAGCCGGTCTCTAGCTCAATGGATTGGGCAATCAGATTCCACTCGCCCCCAAGATTTGCGCACGGGGACTGGCTAATTGTATCAAAGGCTTCTTTGCATCCGCTTCGGCAGCTTCCATCGCCACCAGTCCATTCAAGACTGTACGTGTTTGCACTATCAGCAGCTGGTTCGACAGGCGGCGTTCGCTTTGTCCTGTCTTTGATGGGTTTAGCATCGCCGAGATCGTTAACGATCTGGGTCAAAGGCGATTTTCTGTCTTTATCCACTGCTTCACAAAATTTCTCATAAACCGGGGTAGCTCTGAAAAGTTTGTTGAGAACATACGAGGCTCGATCCATATCACATTTCGGTGAGGTAGATGGAGCATTAGACCCAGGAGTGAACTCGCCAGCAGGACTTTCTGCAGCGTCTCCGGCCAGTCGTCAGGGGTGAAATTGTCAATGTGTAGAACCCCACCACCAATGCAGCGACAGCCCTTTTGATCGCCGGAGGTGCACTTGCCCGCTTCCCCGTCACATTTGTTACAGAATGCCTATTGAAGCATCAGCAGTCAGTGAAGCCCTAGCTTTACTCGACATGACATTGGGGGAAAACATACCCTTTTCTCTACCTCTTTGGGGCAATTTTTCTGCTCCTCCATTACACTCGCAAGGTCTCAAGAAATTAGTAGTACACTTTCCATCCTTACCTTGACAAACAACATTTTCGCACTTGGGAAACCATTTGTTGTCTTTGTTAGGACACTTGAGATGAATGCCCTTGTCAAGTAGAAGTCCCTTAGCCTCGATGAATAGATGCTTTGATACCATAAAGATTTGTCGATAGTTCGCAATAGCTAGGGAGAAAACCACTCTCGTGGCTGGAGGAATCCGTTCGTTGCGAATGCCCAGAGCATTGGGCATCCTCTCGCCAGCTAGCACAAGAACTTGTCTCCAAGCCTCGTCAATTTGCTCATTTGCCCAGTTGGGCGGATCGGGCATCGCCGCAACTTGCATCATTTGCTCACGATACCCGCCAAGTGGTCCGTTACCCTCCATCCCGTCCAAGATATTTTGGACTTCATTCACCACACAATCAACATCAAATTCAACATCGTTGGGAATACGCTTCTCAACTTGCATTCCACGTTTCTTTGGCGCAGCTGGGCATTTACCTTTCTTGAAGAATTCATTGAGTGCGTTGGCCGCTTCATCAGAGGGGGCGGTGATCTCGATATCGCCTTTGTGATGGCCATCGGCATCGGCGGCCAAAGTGCTAAATAGTCCTTCTGAGTTCCCGCTGGCCGTGGCTGAGGCCGGAACAATTGCTGTGATGGCGCTTGGATCGTTATCTGCCGTTTTGTAGGCGACCTTGGTAGCCGTAGACGCACCTGGATGACCGAAAGAGCATGCGGTGGGAAATGAAGCTTGAGACCTTGTCCCTCATCCAGGTGCCCTCCATTAGCCTTCCATTGTATAGTCAGATAGGCAATAGCCCCCAGGAAAACATTCCTCACGCGGCCAAGTGTCTTGCCGAGGCTGAACCATTGTTTGAGATTCCGCCCGACTAGGTTGTTATCATCGTTTCCAAAGATTTGTTCAAGGCTTGCTGAACATTTTGGGTCATCGAGTTTAGCACAGTCCCCATTCAGCGAGTCCAGCAGCTCCTTGGTACTATCGGGTCCAAAGTCAAAAAAAGCTCCACCGGGTGGGATGTCTTGCGCGTCGGTAGGGGAGATGGCAATGTCCCGTCCAGTTGGTTTTGGCATATTGTCCTATGGAATACAAATCAATTCAATTCGCTTGCAGCAACGCGAGCTTGTTTACCGTAGTCTTCCAAAACTCTGAGGCATCACCAAGGTTCAAATCCATGTATGCGTCATCTCGCTTCTGGGGTGAATTAGTAACTTGAGGTATGGCCCCACTCAGCACCTGGCCAAGTGCACCAAAGAGACATAACAGTAACGAGGTGCGATACATCTCTCATTAAGTAAGGAGAATAGCTGGGTATGGGCTTGCTCAGAGTCGCGGATGTCAGGATTGTTGCTGCGCTCGGGCGAATTCGATGATTGCTAGAAGCGTGCTGAATCGCATTTGTGCTTTGAAAACTCGCTTATATACATTGAGGGACAAGACAGATGTCTGTTCTCACACGATGGTCCAGGAACCTACGTGGCCGTCCCGCAACAGTAAACGTAGATGGCGAAGCATTCCTTTGGGAGGAGGCGGAGGGATCCTCTTGATGGCTTTCGCCATCTTAGGATCGTCTGTTTCTTTAGAGGTTATGCGTTGTTGTCTTGTCCATCCATCTTGGACGAGCGATTCTCTACCGGAAGGCTGATCATTGTTCCCTGGCAGACTGCGGATGATCCTTTGGGGTGGCATTGTTGTGTAAGTACGGATATTCGGTGACAGAGTCTTGAAACACGCATAGCAAAAGCCATGTAAGGCGAAGTCATGATCCGGTATACATACAGAGTCATGGGATTTGTTTCACTCGGTGCCTGGACGATCCCTCTGGCTGCATGCCATGTTTCAGCGAGCTATCCCACAAAAACAACTTCTTGAAACGCGCATAAGGTGGCTGACCAATCCGGTAGCTGCTGGTTCCATCTTGCTCCTAGAAGTAAGCCATGCAGTCTAAACTTCCTTGTTAGATGCAGAAGCACCTATGTGTAAAAGTATTTGGGAGAAATCGTCTGATTGATATGCCCCCTAATGTACACGAGAATAAGCTGGCAAATGGCCAATTTGGGGCTGAATGCACTAAACAGTCTGCGCCTTATCAGATGGAGACAATGATTGAGAAAATGGCTCTAGAGAAGCCCTAGGGAACGGGATGCCCTGGGGGCGCAAAAGAGGCTTAAGGCGCAAGTTTCAAATTGGTTAGGGGCGCAAGGTTCGGGATACCAAGCCACTTATATTTGTATGGGGCTTACACCAAAATCTGAGTACCCCATGATTAATTATATTGCCGTCGCCATCATGAACGCCGTACGCGGTATATCGCTATCGTATATATAGCTATAGTCTATCCACCTTATATATGCCTCCTATACGTCGCTATCGCTCTTCTACCCCAGTATTCCGCCCTATACTATTGGCTGAATTGACTTAAGAACGCCGTATTGATAATCCGCTACTCCTACGACTCCCGCTCATCTATATCTCTGGCGGCGATAAGGTTATTCTTGGATCGCTTCCTTAGAGGGGCAAAAGGCTTAGCCTTACCCTCCGCCTCTAATGTAGGACCCCTTGCTCTTGCCCGGCGAGGCTGCGACTCGCCCTTAGCTTGCTCTTATACCTGAGTAGGCTTGGGTTATCGCCGCCTAAGTACTAGCGGAGCGGATAAGGTAGGGTAGGCTATAGTAAGGTAGGTAAGGGGCGAGGGCTATAATAAGGCTAGGGGCGACGGCGTAGGAGAAGGTAGTAGGAGTGTAGGGATACGAAAGGCGGTTAGTACTCTTAGCGATAGCAAATCCAGGGCGCGGTACTTAGTCTGCCTTAAATCCGAACCTTGCGCCCCTCACCAATTTGAACCTTGCGCCCCAAGCCTCTTTTGGCATCCCGCCTAGGGAACGCAAAAGAAGGAGCTTGTCTCCAATAGGGGAGAATGAGGGAAATGCACTAAGAAGTCTCTGTTAGTACGTCTGACACTCCTCAAAAGCGTCGCAGTGATGATCGATGGGGGAAAGCCATGTTTCCATTTTGGTGTAGTTGGCAACTTTGGAACAGCATCCGCTGACCAGTACGGGATTCCTGCGTGGCTTGAGGTATTAATCAAAGCAGCTGACTGCAATCATAGCCAGGAACCATTCGTCGATCCCACCCCTTCATCGCCCTCTCACTGCCCTCAGCCTCCTCCCTAGACTTTCTGGCTGAAACAGAATCGTGGGGGAAAACACACAGCGCTGAGGCTAGTGAAGACTCTGAAGCACCCCAGGCTGCCAAGCCCCTACCAAGGCTGGCTCATGACCTCGAATGTGCCTCAACCTAATGTATCCGGCGCCGCGGTACAAAAGTCTTTTGGATTGTTCTCAACTTTTCTGCCTCAATTGCGTTTGCGACACTAATACGATAAAGGCTAGAGCTGTCTTGGCGTGAAGCTTGCCCATGGCTGAGGTTCAAACTTTCATCCCTCCTATCAGCACCTATCCTTCCTGTCGGGCACTGCTGAGAGCAAGCCGAAGTCAGTAGTCAGTATCTAAAACATTCCTTGACTCAGCTTCAGCGCATCCAGAAGCGATGTTCCAGAGAAGAGGATTGCTGGATCACCTCTGCCGCCGGCTATGTCGAGTTGAAGGAACAGATTTTCCAGTTTCAGCCAGGACGCTTCCAGCAGATGCAGGATGAGTGAACGACTCCTTCTGAGGCTCAGACCTTACACAGAGACTGTGCTATGTTGTTATCAACTCTTGTTGACGACGTGCGTTCGTAGAAGACCTTCGAACCAACATAAGAAGGGAGAATCCGGTGATAAATTATCTGAAAGCTGTTAGTCGAAAGCCTCTTAACTTTCCATGCGAGGGGACCTTATCCTCTCTTTATTATCTATTTCGAACCAGAGCACCCATCTCCTGGAGTCCCCCAGCAAGCGCAATGTTCTGGAAAAGACCGGCTCTTCTCGTTCCTGCCCTTTGTGGATTTGGGACATCCTTCATAATCGCTAAAGATTGTAATCAACCTGGTGCTGCAAGTGAGTACATCTCTGGGAGGTGCCCATTCCAGGTCAGCGGAAGAATCCACATTGCCAAGCTGATCGAATCCCTCTCCCAGGACAAGAGTCCATGAAAGAAAAGACTGCATTCGCCTTCCAGCGGGTGCTGGATGCTAATCAAGAACTTAAAAAGGTTGTCGATAGAGCGCCAGATGCCAGAAAAGAAGTCAAAGAAGTAGCTTCATATCTCTTTCCAGAACAGGAATGGGGTAAAGTTCAAAAGAGATTCGAAGCTCTTACGAAAAGGGCCGCAATACCAAAGACTAGCGACAAGGATAATGACAATACTCAAGACCGAGATGATGGCCAACCGTCGGAAGAGCTCGACAATGATGAAATTGTTGGTCCATTCCCGTCCGAAAGAAGGCTTTCTGTGCAATGATTATGCAACTAATTGCATTTAAATTCAGGTAATATATTGTTCAGGGGACCGTCTGACATGGAAGGATGGCCGATGGTGGGATCCGGTTTGGGACATTCAACTCACTAAAGCCAACTACGAAGAATGCTTCATGCCTACCGTAATAGATGGGGCGGAGAAGCCGAAAACACAGGCTTGGACTATGTCTTGGCATGATGGTAAAGATTACAGACCATCAGTGATCCAGATGTGTCCCTGGTAATGATACCCTTTGTCCCAACTCTTCCCCTGTTCCACAATACAGTGACCATAGGACTAATGAGAATCCAGGTTCATTGAACAATCTATAGACCAACCGCAGCCAATGAAATGCTCCGCCCTAGATAAACTGAAAGCCAAAGTGTCCGGAGATAAAGATCTAAAGGCGAAGGTCGACGCCTCTAATAAGGAGGAGGCAGATGGGTACGCGGATTTTGTTGGAGTCATTGTGCACGAATTGTCGCACACAAAGCCAGGCGGTGAGACATCTGTACGTGCACCCTCTTTTCTCAATTAATTATCGATTCCACTGTCTCAAGAGCTCCTAATTCTTTTCGCTGTAACAGGGTGCTGACGAACGTATCATAGGATGCTGGAAGGAGACCGGGAGAGGAAGTCGATCGGGCTAGCTATGGATGGAAGAATTGCGTCAATTTGAAGAGCAGTGATAACGCTGATTCGTTCGTACCCTGTAACAAATACCCTTAGCACTAATGTACAGCTAACGCACATCGCTCCCGCAGCTATATACAACTCGCCAACATGGTATACATAATCAAATACTGCGGCCAATCAACCGATAAAGGTATGTCACGCTTTTCTTGACCTTAGCAGCTGCGTTTGACTCTTGTAAACCCAACATTCACTAATGGAGAAAACCTTACACAGACGGCAAGATATATGCGATCAAGGACTGGAAAGCGCCGGGAAAAACACCACCTGGTACGCCAGGAAGCGGAGGCGAATCCCCAGAAAGGATAGGAGCTCCCTCCGGAGGGAGTGGCTCGAGCTCTCAAGGGGGCGGTAGCCAAGGGGGTGGTGCCCCACCAAAGAAACGCGATACTGGAAGAAGCCTGTGATTGGTGGCCAAGAGGATACCGCGTTCGCTTCGCATGAATGGCAATTGGATGGAATATAGCGGACGGGAAATATAGATTGGTTGTCGCATTTGTCTTTGGAGCAAGGCGTTTTATCGCTTTCAATATAAATTACCTGAGACCTGCAGAGTCGGATGAACCAATCGGATTGCGAGACAGCTTATATTCTGTACCAATAGCTTAATATACAAGCAGGCATTTGTTGGACGATGAATTCCGCCACTTCTAGCATCATTGCCTCAGTCCCTCAGACGTGGTGTCGCCAAGCCCCTTCGGGTTGGGAGCGCTTAGTAATGAAACGAGCGTTACTACGTCTAAGCGCAGAATCTTATATTATTTACAGATTTACCTCAAAACCTATATACTAAAATCTATTTTTTATAACACTAACACTTAGCTCTAGATTTTTTAAATCGTCGCGAGATCTAATAATTCTTTCTAAATAATATATATATATAAAAATTGAAATAGATATAAGTAGTTAAAAAGATTCCGTATACAAATTTGGATATTCGTTAATATAAAAAAATTAGAGTATATTATAACTTTTTATACTATTATTATTAATTAGAATCTTGAATTTCTTTATTAAATTAATAATTTATTATAAATTAATGTGATATTAACTCTTTTATATACTTTACGACCGAGAAAAACACTTATATTATAGTTATTTACGATATTGAAAGTTGATTTTATTTTACGATATAGGATTTTACGAAATTATTAAATTTACGCGCTAAATAAATAACCCGTATAGTTTATTTAGGTAGAGTAACTATAAATTTTAAATAAAAGAGAATATAGACTTATAACGGGTTATAAACGGATATAGTATAAACTTATAAACTAATAAATAGTAACTCTATTATAGGACCGTAGATAGGGATATAATAAATTATATTAAAGTAAATAATAGAGTTAAATATAACTAGAATAAGTTATAGAGTAATAATATACTATATTAGAGTAGTAATAGGGTATAGTATAGAGTATATTATAAAATATTAACGGAATATACTATAGAGTAGTTAATAGACTATATTATAGAGTAATAATTAGATATATTATAAAATATACGGAGATTAATATTAAAAGTCCTAGTTAGTATAGAAATTTACTTTAGCCCTAAACGCTTATAATCCCTTAAAGAATCTCTATATCTTTGGGGTAGAAGTACCTCGAACTAGTAATTTAAATAGTCCGCTATAAAGATTTATTTAAATATATATCTAGGGTATACCCCCTATCTCTTTAATATTTAAATTTTGGAACTCGATTTTTAAATTTCCTTTAAATACTCCCCGAGAGGGTTACGGGGGCGTAGTAAACTCATTATTTAAATAACTCTTTTTGGGGCTAGATATTTACTAAGCTACTATTATCCTTAATATTTACTAGGACTTTTAGTATCAATCTCCGTACTATATAATAATACTAGGGTATATTATAGAGTAGTAATAAACTATACTATAAAGTAATAATAGAGTATATTATAAAGTATACTATATAGTAGTACTAGGGTATATTATAGAGTAGTAATAAAGTAATAATAAGGTAATAATAAAGTATACTATAAAGTAATAATAAGATATACTATAGAGTATAGTAATACAATATACTATAGAGTAATAATAGGGTATATTATAAGGTATATTATAGAGGAATAAAAGAGTATACTATAAAGTAGTATTAAAGTATATCATAGAGTATACTATAGAGGAATAATAGGGTATACTATAGAGTAATAATAAAATATATTATAGGGTATACTATAGAGTAGCGATAGAATATACTATAAAGTAGTAATAAGGTATATTATAGAGTATTATTAAAATATACTATAGAGTAGTAAAGACTATACTATAAAGTAATAATAGAGTATATTATAGGGTAATAATAAGGTATATTATAAAATAATAACGAGATATATTATAGAGTAGTAATGAGTTATATTATAGAGTAATAGTAGAGTATACTATAAAGTAGTAATAAACTATACTATAGAGTAATAATAAAGTATATATAACTCTATTATATATTAATATATAACTCTATAATAACTCTACTATATTTCTATATATAACTCTATAATATACTTTATAGTATATCTCTATCGCTACTTTATAATATACTTTATTATTACTCTATAGTATATTTTATAGTATATTTAATTACTACTCTATAATATACCCTATTATTACTCTATAATATAACTTATTACTACTTTATAATATATCTCGTTATTATACCCTATTACTATACTTTATAGTATATTTTATTATTACTCTATAATATACTTTATTATTACTTTATTATTATTTTATAATATACTCTATAATCTACTCTATTATTACTTCATAGTATATTTATTACTACTCTATAATATACTCTATTATTTCTTTATAGTATATTTTATAATATATTTTAATATTACTTTATAATATATTTCTTTATTTCTTTATAATATACCCTATAATATATTTTATTATTACTCTATAATATACCCTATTACTATACTCTATAGTATATTTTATTATTACTTTATAGTATATCTTATTATTACTTTATAGTATATTTTATTACTACTTTATAATATACTTTATTACTATTTTATAGTATACTTTATTACTACTCTATAACGTTATATAAAACTCTATTATTTACCCTATTATAACTTATTTATACCCCTATCTATGACACTACTATAAAGCTAATATATACCGTTCTATAACTCTACTATATACTGGTCTTTAGCCCTATTATACGTCTATAGCCTCTTTCATTTAACGTTGGTGGTTGCCCTACCTAAATAAGCTGTGCGGGCCATCCGTTTAGCGCGCAAACTCAATGGTTCCGCAAAATCCTGTAAGCCGAACCTGAGGAGTTTTACAAGCCCGTTTTTATGATTCTGCCCTCAGACCTACCGCCGTTCAGCTACGGAGTTAGCAGGCTAACCCGAAGGGGCGGGTTAGCGGGAGCTCGGCAGGTTTGAGGGACTGAGGCAAGCCAATCATACACAAGTGCATCTGCTTAGTCAGCTTTCTTTTAAATCTTTCCTTCCTCAAGGCCACAAACCATTTCTAGCATCCCACACCTTACAAATATAGACTCGTCCGCGGGCAAAATGATCACCTGCGTCTAGATCTCAGCGTGATCATTGTACCACAAGCATCGCCTGAGGTTGTTGGACTTCGCAAGCCCGTAACCAATTATCCTGTAGGAAGAGGCTATGCACACCTAGAAGCCTGTAAGATCAGGCCAGCTTGCACCCTGCTGCCTTCCACCCGATGACGTCTGATGGTCCTCGAAACCTCTACTTCTAAAGGGGGCTCCAAAGTAGTTCTACGGCTGCAGTGTCCCTCGAGCAAATTCCAAACACCCGTGCGGGACTCCGAAGCGGCTTTGGACTCCCCATTAGTTGATCATTCAGCAACAAGTGAACTGCCATATGTGGTGCAAATCTGACGTTTTACGAGATGAGGGTGGACTATCGGATCGAGCAGCCACCGCCGCAATCACTTTGGAAAAGATGGAAAGCCAAACTCGTAACTTCACTCAAAGGGCAACCCCAAAAGGAGCCCGGGCAAGCAGCCTCTTCTGAGCCACCAGTAATCCATCGTCTACACAAAGAGGAACCCGAAGGAGACTATTTGCAGAGACCCGAATTCGCTTGGCAGAAGTCTCAGTTTCTTAGGAGAGACCCTATGCGACTCGGCGCTCCTATTTCGCAGCAACAATCTCTGCTGTTTCAATTACCTATCGAAATTCGTGAGCTTGTCTACAAACATGTCTTTGGGCCTTCCCTCATACACATCGAAGCTATCTCTCGCCGTTTGGCCCACGTTACGTGCATACATTGGCAGCCAGGTGACGGCTGGGATGGGCATACCCATGTTGGTACGACTGGATGGGGCCCGGAAGCCCCACGTACGTTTGAAAAATCGACGAGTCCAAACGACCAATTGCTTGCGATTTGCTTATCTTGCAAACTTATGTGGGTGATATGCTTTTGCCTTCTCACACCAGAAGGCTGTTTTGGTGCCGTCAAGCTGGATGCTGATCAATATCATAGCTATCACGAGGCCCTGCCGTTCTTATATGCAATTCCAATATTCACCATTCGCCAACCGATCCGCATTTTAGTCGTCGACCACCTCAAGTTCTCCGAGTCCTTACACTATATCAATAAACTCTCGATAACCAAGCATTTCGATGGATTCCCTCAAGACACGCCCTCGAATCGCGCGCCATGGGAGATGACTGGGTGGCTTTCAATGTGTGATACGCTAGCATCGATGACAAATCTTCACTATCTCTGTATCACCATCTCACAGAAGGATTTTGACAAATTGTCACCATGTTACTCCATCAAGTGCATACAGGAGCTTTTGGAGCCATTGAAACGCATCAAAATTGTCGCAGGGGGGCAATTCGACGTCGTGACTTATCAGTGGAGAATGCCGTGTGAGATGAATAATGTGCCCTTCCGTATCTTGGAGGAGGTGCCTGTTTCAGCGTTATCGAAAATGAGATTGAAGTCGCTGGGCGGTTTCGAAGATCCGTGCTCGAGAATAAAGCCTGTTAGTTCGCCCCGGGTTCAATTTTAGGGGAGCGATCATGTCTTTGCTGTACGCTATTGAAAGCCCGTTAGCTATGGCTTGGATAACGACAGTCTGGGATCTTTACTCGCAACGCTGAAGGAATGACAGGAAAGGGGCAATGACCCATGCCATCCCTTTTCGGCTCCGGGATGCCTGGAGTTGCCATAGAAACCTGACCAGTTGCAAGTCATGTCAGGAGACAGAGCGATTTTGCGTCTAGGCACTATATAAACCCACTGAGCACCTTCAACGCCTTTAGGCAAGGGGTCGATACAGATCGAAAGATGTTGCTCCAAGCATAAGCCATCCAATTCTTCTTGTTTTTCTACTTCCCAAAAGCAAGACTCCATCCACAGTGCGTCGGAAGCCAGAAACCGGCTTAGTTAGTAGCGACTTTGGGACTGTCGAAAGTGACTGCCAAGGCAGCACTTTCTGGCCTCGGACGCACCGGAAAATAGATATGCCCGGTTGTATCTGGAACATTGGTCAGCAAAGTCTCCTGATGTAGACAGGCGTACTATATCTTGGTAGGCCTACAAAGCAAAAGGAGCCCTGAAAGAATACAAACAAAACTATAATACTATTATACTAGCGCCATTAAGAATCGAACCTAATATAATATATATTTAAAACCTAGTAAACGACTTATAACTAATAAGTATCCGGTACTCTAATAATTATTGAAGAGTAGAATAAATCTCTATATTGAATAGATATAAATAATTAGGAATTTATTACGTTTATAGAGTATATTAATACTATCGGCTTTATACTCCTATTAATATTAATCCTAGCGGGGAAATATTTCTTAATTAATTAGTTTCAAGAAAAAATAGATTTTAATATTATTTAGAAGATAAATAACTCTAGATATAAATAATAATCTCTATAAAAATTAAATTAAATATTTTAATCGATTTACGAAATACTATTCAATAAAACTATAACGGATATTAATATTCGACGAGTATAATAATTATTTAATTTAGGAAATATTAGAGTTCTACGAAAATATTATAATATAACCTTATTTACTTTAGCCTAATTTAATTTATTTTAGATTTAATTTAAATTTAAACTAGTTTCCCTATTTCTATTTTAATATAGTCGGGATAGGAAATAAATAAATACTTTATATATTAGTTTTTATTTAGATAGTAGCTAGCTCTACCCTAATTTTCGTTCTTTATCTTTTATTTTAATTTACTTCTATATTATAATTAAACTATAATTTAATAAACCTAGTCGTTAATTTAATAAATCTTTAAATATTAATCCCGTTCTTTAATATTATAAAAGATTAATTACCTAGTTAGTACTCTCTAGTATCAAAATAATTATTATAAAGGATTAACTCTTTAACCCCGAAGACCGCGTATAATAATTCCTCGCCGAAGTTTAGAATAACCCTACTAGGGTCTTTAATACCTTCGATTATTTATATATTTAAATCGAGAGTAATTCCTTATTAAATATTTTATCCTTATTTATACCTCTTTTTCTTTTTATATTAAATACGTAATCCCTAGTTTATACTATCGTTTAGATAATAACCTAGGTCGTATTTATTATAGTCTAAATTATACCTTAGCCTCCGCCCTAGGTATTCGATAAGAATACTATAATAATATTATTATTATAGGTCTATACTCGTTTTTCTTTTTAAATACCTAATAATTTATTTCTTTACGATCTCGAACGCCTCCTAAATCCGAAAAGTTTTTAGATATCTCGGAATATAAAGGGGACTAGGATAAATTAGATATTTAAAAATAAATATTAATATAGTAGATATATATAAATTATAACCGCTACTCTACCGATAGTAATAAGATCGTTTTTATAGAGTTTAAATTAATTATCGGTAAAAAGGCCTTTAATTTAATAAACCGTTATTAAAAGAAGGGTCTTTATATTTTAATTAATTTTACTAATTAACGAAAAAAGCTACGGGAAGTATATAATAACCCGTTTAAATAAAAAGATACTCGGAACTATATCCGGGAATTTAAATAAGGCTTTATATCTTTCAACGAGTATTTTAACCTTATTTTTTAAAAAAAAGAATATTCTCGAATAAAGAACGAATTCTTAATTAATATTATAAAATATAATATTAATTATATTACCTATTAGGCCTTTATCTCCTAGAGGAAAATTAATAATTAATAATTATATATTTTCGATAAATACGTCCGTATATACTCCGAAATCGATTAAAAACTTTAATAGATTAAATATTATCTATCTCGCTAGAGTACTATTTTTATTAAATTAGGATAAATTTTAAGGAGGTTTATTATATCTCTATTAACTTCTACCCTTATAACTCGCTTTAGTATAACGAGTACTTTTATCTCTATTACTAGACTAGCTTTTATTATTTTATTTAAAGAGTTAATAAATCTTAATTCGGCCTAAATTATTATTAAAAATAAATTAACGAGAACCCCGGTTATTAAAATTATTTATAAGAAGTAGAGGTTTTACTTCTATTATAAGTCGCCTAGATATAATATAAAAATCTACTTTATTAAACTAGCTAGCCTCCGATCTAATATTATAACTATTATTAATAACGATAAACGTGGGAAAAGAATAGTCTCGGTATAAAATCGTATATTAAGATTATAGGTACCTAGAACCCTATATATATTTTCTTATTTATCGGTTATATTATTTAATTTACTTTCGTTATTGATTAAGTTTTCGTTATAGTTTATTATATAGCTTTTTAAGACCGACCCTATTTTTTATAATAAATATATAGATATTTCTTATTAACTACGGAATAACTAGTCCCGAATTTAAATTAAAGTTTTAATTAATATTAATATATCCGGTTATTTTTTTATCGAATATAATTTTATATATATTTATTATCTACCCCTTCGTTTTCTTCGTTATTTTTATATTATCCGACTCTTTAATAACGTACCTACTATTATAGAACGTATTATTTATATTATAGAAACGATTTTAAATATTTATAATTATTAGGAACGAATAGTTTTTTTCGTTATTAAATTTAGTTAATACCCCGTTATAATCGGCTTATTATACCTCTATCGTTATAGAGTTACTACTAATTTTTTAGATAATTCCTTAATCTTTATTTTATATTTTTATTTAAGAAATTATACCTTTAGTCCCGTAAAAGTTTTTATAGAAAATAAATTCTTTTTAATACTTTAAGAAAGTTTCTAGACTTAAAAATCTTAATCTTTAATTTTATTTAATACTCGCGTAAAGTAAGCCCCGATTTAAAAGGAGTCGCTAGTATATAAAGAGCCGTTATTATTTATAGACGATAACGTTACTATTAAATAACTAATTCCGACTCGAGAGAAGTTATTTTAGTTCTAGGTTTATTAATAATATATTTAATCTTAAATTTATAAAAAGTAAATCTCGATTTAAGAAAAATTAACTTAGTTCTAGATTTATTAAAAGTAAACCTAATCTCTAACTTAATTTAATACTTATATAAAATAATCTAGAATTTAAGAGGAGTTACCCTAGTTTTAAATTTATTAATAATAAATCTAGATTTAAAAAAAGTTTTCCCCGCTTTAGTCCTAGTTATTTATTCCTATAGGAACTAGTTATAATAACGAATATAGTCGTATCGTTATTATTATTAAATAAGGAAAGATATTTAAAATTAAATATCGTAACCTAACCTCGTTTCGTTTTAAATTTTAATATTAAGAATAACGAACCTAGTACCTAGTTACTCTTAATATATATAAAATAAAATCTCGATTATTTACCCGGCTCGTTATATTTAACGAGTAAATTATATTTAATTTATTATTTATAGAAATCGATCGCTTTTTAGGTACTTTAGAAGAAATCTCGACTTTAAATATCTAGTTTTATTAAGAATTTAAATATTATAAATTTAAACCCCGCTTTAATTAAAATCTTAAATAAAATATTTATAATTAAACCTAGAACCGAGTTATATTTAAAATAAATAGAGAGCTCTACCTCGCCGCCGTTATTATTTAAAAAGAGTTTTAAATTTATTAAAATAATAAGAATATTAACCTAGCTACGATTTTACCTATACGATATTATAAATTCCTAGATATTTTTTCGAGAAAAGACGCTAATACCTTACCCCCGTATTAATTATATAATTATATTATTAAGTTTAAAAAAGGGCTATAACCTCCGTTATTTAATTTATATAATATAAATTATAATAAGATCCTAGAACTCCGCCGTTACCTAGATAAAAATCTTAATAAAGATTTTATTCGAGTTAATCGGTTTTATACTATATTCTTTATTTTATTTATAAAGAAATTTAGCGGAGGCCTATATTTCTACGTTAATTACCGAGGGTTTAATATTATTATTATAAAGAATAGATACTTTTTACCCTTAATTTTAAAAATTTTAAATCGATTAAATCGTATTAAGGTATTTTCTAAATTAAATATTATATTTATTTTTAATCGCCTCCGCGTTAAAGAGGGCGATAAAGAATTTATAATATTTTATACTATTAAGTCATAGTGCCTAGAGTGTTTATAATAATATAAAAGTAAATATAAAGCCTTAGTAGGAAAAATGATCTCTATATTTAAATAATAGAATTAATCTTTAAAGAGTTAGAGCGAGGGCTCCGAGCCTCCTATTTCTAAAGAGACTCTAAAGTACCGGAAATTATAATATAATATTATAATATAAATAACGTAACTACGCTATATACTCCTTATATAGGATTTATATATTATATTTAATAGTTATTATAAAGTTAGTTTTAATATAGTATAATAATTACCTCCCCTTTTAGGGGTTTCGCCCTCGAAACTAGTAAATATTAATTTAACGTTTTAATACTCCGACGAAGGAGTATAATATAAGAGAATCTAAATTAAATAAGGTATACGCGTAACGCCTACGCCTCCTATCTAATTCTATTAATCTCCTATCTTTATAGTAGTAATATATTAAGAAAAACCTCTAAACCTAGTAGGAAAAAGGGAGGGAAATAAATTACGTTTTTAAATTTAATAATACGTTATATATAATTCGTAATCGGCGTAGTTATATAGTTGTAGATTATACTAGGTATTTAATAAAAACCTTTAAACCTAAAGAGAAAAGTAAAGGAAAGAATATTATAATTATTATCGAAAACTATAAATCTTTATTATTAATAGGGCTTTAACGATATCGGCGGTAAAATAAATTATTCTATTTTATTATTTAAGAAGAACTCTAGTTATAGGAGTAAATATATACGGGTAGTGATTTTAGTATAAGTATAAAGCCTTCGCCGATTTTCTACTTTTCTTCTTCTATAATATCCTATTATTTTCTATATATATAAACTCCTATATATTACTAGCGATAACTATATTATATTTAGATTTTTATTAATTTATAATAGTCTCGGCCGTATCTTTAAGCTCTTTCTTTAAGGTTATAAATATTATATATATATTCCGTAGGTAAGACTAGAGTTAATATATTATAATTTAAATAAGTCTTTCTTTTCTTCTTTTAAATTCTTTCTTTAAACTTATAATTATTAAAGTAAATAAATAATTCATTCTATCTTTGAATAAAGTATTTATTTATATTTTAAAAGAATTAATATTATTATAATATTTATTTTATTTTTAAATTATTAGTTTTATATTTTATTTTATTAATAATACGTATATAGCTAGATTATTTTAATATTTAATATATTAATTTAATCTCTACGGTATACGATATTAACGATAGTATTTAGGTATTTAATATATCCCTAACTCTCGCTTTTTATAAAATAACCGCCCGCTCCGCTCCTACCCCGCCTTTATCCGTATTTTTATACCTCCGTTACTTTAAGCGGATAAGCCTAGATAATTATATCCTATATAATAAAGTATTATATATAAAGTATATTTATTATATAAAGAATAAGTACTTATATAATCTTATATATCGTTTATATTCTAAAACCGAATTATATTAATATATTTAGATTCTATCTAAATTTTATACTCTTATAAATTTTCTTTTTAATTATTTAGAACGTCGAGGTCTTAATAAACGTCTTCGCGAGTAGGTCGTTAAGTATATAAAAGATATTATAATCTTTTTTCGGGAGATTAAATTTAAGAGTAATAATATTAAGAGAGGGAAGAATATACTATAATTAATATCTTAATTTATTATAAATATCGAGGGTATAGATAATACCTTTTATACTCTAGTAAATTAATATAGTTTAGATACGATTCGTATATTAATAGTTTTTTAGGGAGGGATTATTACCTAGGATATAAATATACCTTAAAATAAGATTATATAATATTAATTTAATGATTTTCTTAAATCGACGGATAAAGATAAAGCCGACGATAAAGACGAAGATAAGGTTTATATATATTATATATAAGACGCCTCCGAATATAACTTTTCTCCCGGCCTTAATCCCGTTACCGATTAATTTGATATATTTATTATTAATAATCTCGGTACTATCGATCCTACTTTATTCTCTAGTAGTATATAAAGAATTATAGTATTTAGTTATAAAGCTTTTTTGGTTAAAGATACCGTAAAGCCTCGCCTTTAATACGGCGGTATAGAGGGTATAAGTCGTTATATTTTAAATAAATTAATATCTTCTCGCGAGGTTTCTAAAGAAGAAGTCAAAGATAAAGTTAATAATTTTAGTCTTAGTTCTATTTTTACTCTTTATTTTTTAATTCGAATTCTCGGCCCCGGCTTTATTTATAAATAACCGAGTTTTAATATTAGGAAAACTAGCCGCCTTAGATATAAACCTACCCGCGAGCGCCCCGTTAATTATAAAGATATATCTCGCTCGAAGTTTATTAATAAGAAGTAGTTAATAGTAGTTAATAATTAATATTACTTCCTCTTCCTACTCTTTACTTTCTATACTTTTTCTATTTTCGTATTCTCTTCGAATATTTTTTATAGTTCTAGCGCGTTATCTAAAGTATTTATATTAATTTATTTATTAAAGGTCTTTAGTTATCCTAGTTATTTTATAAGATAAAGTACCTCGCCCTTTATTTTCTTTTTTTTTTATACCTCTTTTATTCCCTATTCGTTTATATTATTTATTAATTCTGGTAGAGGTATATTAAAAATCGAAATATCGCTCTACTATTAATAATACGGCTCTAAAAGCGATATATAGAAAATATTATAAATATAATAACTAGTTAGTAATCCTAGGCGGTATATTTATATTCCGATGGTATCTAAAATCTTAAATAATTTAATTACTTTATAAGAGAGCTTTTTATTTAATTATTTTTATATTAAGTTTTTAATTAATAATAGTATAAGGTTATTTATATTCAATAATTTCGGTTTATACCTTTTATTATAGCTACGCTTTTACGCCTTAACCGCGATAATTTATACTTTTATTAAATATTTTCTTAAAGTATTTAATTTTTAAATTCTTTTTTATACCGACGATATTTCTCCCTTATATATCTCGCCCTCGAGATACGATTTAAGAGATAGATTATAACTATATATAGTTATAAATAGTATTTATTTTATTATCGTATACTACGCGCTATAATATATTTATTTTATTATAAATAAAAGTACTACCTAGTTATTTTACTCGCTTAAGTAGAATATTTTTAAATAATATTCTAGGGTTTAATTCTAGCGTTTTATCTAGTTATTCGTCTACGAATAAAATACGGTATTTAGGCGCCTCTTAATTTTTATTAAATAATATACTTTTAATTAAAATATATTTATGAAAATAAAATCTTTATTAGAAATAATCCTATTAAAAACTCCAAACTTTAGGATAATTTCTTCGAATATTAATTTTATTAACCCCGTAGAGTCGATTATTTTAATAATTAAAATATATCGTAATATCTTTATATACTTATTTATAATTATAAAAACCGTATTATAAACGCGCCCGTATCGTTTACTTAAAGATAAACTAGTAATGAAATTTATTATAATTTCCTTCTACGGTCCCGTAGGATATAATAGAGAACTAATTTCGTTATAAAAGCGGTATCGATATACCTTAACCCGCTAGTATATATTATATATATTAATATATTCTCGTATATCGGCCTTAAGAGTACTCTAGAAATATTTTCTAATAAATAACTTTATTATCTTCTTAATACTAAAGTACCCCGTTAATATATTATTATAATATCGTTCTAGTAGTTCTTCGCGGATTAATCCTTCTTTAAATATATAGATTTTACTATTATATCTAAAAATTAATATAGAATCTAAAGTCTATACTCCGGCGGAACGCTAGTAATCCGTCTATATAATTTCGGCGATTCTTATTTACGAGAAGGAATTATCTTTTTATAAAGCGCGAATTATTTTAATTATTAATAAACTCTTAGTATTATAAATTATTTCGTAAAGTATTATTAACTTAGTAATAATATATAGAATAAATAGTCTATAGTTTATAGTTCTAGCGATAGGGTTAAATAATTCCTTTATTATATTATAATCGATTTAAATAAACGTATTATTTAAACTCTTTAGAATTTCCTATCTAAATATTAACTCTTTAGGCCTAGATAAATATACTATTAAAGAATATATCTTTTTTATAATAAACCTTAAAGACCCTAATAATATAAATTTTATATATATTAAGTTTTACGCGACGCCTACGGATATATTACCTAGCGCCGGCGAAGTACTATTTATATCTAGATTTTCTATATCTACGAATATATCTTATATTATAACGAAAATAGGGTCTTAACTAGTACTTTCTAAATTTAATAACTTTTATTATAGTATAAATAATATATTATCTAAAAAACTATCTTAACCTTTATAATTAAAATAATATAAAGAGTTATTAATTAAGTTACTCTTCCTAGAATAATATAAAATTAAGAAATTAAAAGATAAGAGTTTTATTACCTAGCGCGCCTAGCGATTATTTAACTATTTAATATTTATAAAACCCTTTAAATTATTATAATTAATTAAGACTTCTATTTTATATAAATTATTTTTAAGGTAGTATCGCTATTATTTAAATATTATAACAATTATAAAGAGCTCTTTATTATAAATCTTATATCGAATTTCTAAACTTTATATTTTACGGGACTAGAAAGCGACGGGATATTATTCGTTATTATTTTATAATTATATTAAAATCGCAGCTACGGTAAAATTAGAAGTATTTATTTTAATCCGAATTTTTAATTCTAGATTAAAATACACTAGAATAGGTATATATAAAAATAAATCGCGAAGTAGGTAAAACGTTTACTCTATTTAAATAGACTAAATTTTTTATTATCTTAACTACTTTTTAATAGACCCGTTAATAGGCCTATTATCTACGAATAATAATAAATAAATTAATAATAAAAATTAATAAAGCCTAAAAATATTTATACGTTATAAAAGGACTTTAGTTTTGGCTAGGACTAAATTATATTAATTTTATATTCGTTTATCGATATACTTTCGGTATTTATAATAAACTTTAGAAATTTAACTAACCGAGTAAAGAACTCGTATTTTTTAAGACTCGCGAATAAGGAATATTTTTATAAGCGTTCGAGTATTTATCGTATATAATTAATATACTCCTCTTTTAAATTTAAATAAATTAAGATATTATTTAGATAAATAATATAAAATATATTTATTAAACCCGCTAACGATTTATTAATATAAATTTAAAAAATAATAAGTATATTCGTTAAATTAAATAATATTATTATATATTCGAAAAGATTATATCGTATATAAAATATTATCTTCTATTTATCGCCTTCCTTAATTCTTATTCGATAATAAATATCTTTTAAATTAAATTTCGTAAATTATATAGCGTTATTTAGGCGGTCTAGCGTTTTACTAATTAAAAGTAACGGGTAACGATTCTTAATAATAATCTTATTAAGACCTCGGTAGTCGATATATAATTATAGTCTATTATCCTTCTTTAGAATAAAAAAAATAAGAGTTTTAACGGGGTTTACGGAGTATTTAATCTAGCCCTTTATTAGGGCGTCGTCTAGGTATCTCTTTAACTTTAATAATTCTAGATTTAATAGATTATAAAGAGGCCTATATAGCGGGTTACTCTTTATATTAATTATATAGTCGCCGCCCTTATATAACGATAATCGACTTATTTCTTTATTTAAAAAGATATTATTAAAATCTATAAATTCGCTAGAGAGTATAGCCGGTACGATAACGAAATTATTAAAAAATATTATATTAACGATAATATCGCCTTTCCTAGCCTCGTTCCTATTAATAGGATCTTAATTAAAGAGACTAGCCTTAATATAAATTAATATATATATAACTAGCTACGTCTTTAATAATTTCGTAAAATCCTTAAACAATTCTAACGTATATATATTTAACGCGATACCGAACCGCTAGGTACGTATATTATAGTCGATTTAAATCTTTTCCTTTTCTATAACCGGTATATTTATAATAATAGGCGAGCCTTTCTTATTAATAAAATAAAAGATATTATTATACTCCTTAATCTATCTCTATAAATTAATTAATTAATAGACGATATTATAAATATTATAATAATAAATAAATTACCCGCTTATTTATTTAGGAGTCGGTAACGGCTCGTTCTTGAAGCGCTCTAAATTATACTATTATATAAATATTTTATTAATAATATTTATCTCCGCTCCTAAATCTTTATCTATTTTAATATAAATAATTTTTATATCGATATTAATTAGGTTCGTAATAACTTCGCTATCGATATTTATACTCGGACGGGTTTTTATTTCTCTTTATTCCTTTAGGATAAAGACTTCCCTAAGAGTTTATTATTTTTTAACTCGGTAGTATAATCGCCGATATAATTAATAATCTTTATTTTCTTCTCCGGATATTTATTAAAATAATAACCGAATTTATAATAATTAAAGTATTTAATATCCTTAAGGTTTTTATCGCTCGCGCGAGTTATATATATTTTATTTATATTTCTACGATTACTCCTATTAGAATTTTATCCCCTTATATTAGATTTATCTTTATTATCTCCGCTCTTTAACTCTTTCTTATACCTCTTCCGAGGTCTTAATTAATTATTTTAATTATTATCTTATATCTTAAAGTCTCGATTAAGATTACGTTCGTAACGCGCCGTAAACGATATAAATTCGGTTCGCTTAATAAGAATACTTTAGGCTCGGTTAACTTCTTTTAAAATATTAAGTCTTAAGCGGGTTATTAGATAAATTATCTATTACTTTTTATTATAGGGAGGTAGTTCGGTTTCTAGGGTATTAAAATAGGTATCGAAATTTTATATCGATTAATTATTCCTTTAACGTATATACTAGTATTTATAATTTATATTTATAACTCGGTTTAAAGGGTCCTCGATTACGTTAAATAAATAGTCTATAAAGAACTTTTATATTAATATATCTACTAGATAAAGTTCTTTATATTTATTTTATAACTTCTTAATTTACCTCTTTAAGTAGAGTATTATATATAAAATCTTCTTTTTATTTATTCGAAAGTTTATAAGTATTAAACGGAACGCGGTCTCTATATTATAAATTTATTCTCGATAATTTTACGGATTCTTTATATAAAAATTTTATAGTTTTAATAATTATAAGTTACCTTAATTTATATTAAAACCGATTTAATTACGACCTACCGTCGGGCCGCTTTCGTCTTTTATATTTAATTTTTAAAGATTATCTTCGATTTCTTTATCTCCTTTACCTACGATAGTATATTATAAATTTTTAATATTCTTTTAAATTATAATAATAAAGGCCTCTTTTTCGAGGGCTTTTTATTTATATTTTAATTCCGTAAATTATTAATCTACCGTAAGATTAATATTCTTTAATAAATCTCCTATATTTTCGTCTAGAGTATTAATTTTATACGTCTCGCCTTCGGGATAATTATTTTTAAAGAGATTTTTTATACTTTTAACGGATTATAACTTAAGAAAATTAAAAGAGATTAAAATTATTAAACTATAATATTTAGGGTATTTATAATAATATAAAAGTAAGTATAAAGCCTTAATAAGAAAAATAATCTTTATATTCAAATAATAGAATTAATCTTTAAAGAGTTAGAGTGAGGGCTTTAAACCTCCTATTTCTAAAGAGGCTCCGGAGTACCGGAAATTATAATATAATACTATAATATAAATAGTAGAACCACGCCGTATACTCTTTATATAAGATCTATATACTATATTTAGTAACTACTATAAAGCTAGTCTTGGTATAATATAATATATACCCGATTCGGTCTATTCGAATACTTTATTATATTATTTAGATTATATAATAACCCTACTTTATTCTAATATTATATTAACGATATTCTTCGTAAATTTCTTAATAAGATTTATATTATATACCTCGACGATATTCTAATTTATAACGATATTAAGGAAGAGTATAAAATCTATATTAAATATATCCTCTAGAAACTCCGCGAGGCGGGGCTTTAAATAAATATTATTAAATATAATTTCTATATTAAGGAAGTTACGTACCTAGGACTAATTATTATTATTAAAGAAATTAAAAAAAATCTAAAAAAAATCGATATTATTCTAAATTAACTATAACTAGTTAATATTAAGGATATTTAAAATTTCCTAGGATTTATTAACTTCTATCGGCGTTTTATCTATAAATTTAATAAACTCGCTATATTATTTATAGCCTTAACTAAGAAAGGTACCGTTTTCGAGTAAAGTATTTAATATTAAATAACTTTTAATACTTTAAAGAAGACTTTTACCTCCGATATTATCCTAGTTTATTTCGACCCTAACTATAAAATTATAATAGAAATAAATACGTTTAATTATATATCTAAAGGGGTCCTATCCTAGTATAACGATTAAAATATTCTTCGTTTTATTATTTACTTTTTAAAGAAGTATAACCTTATTAAATATAATTATAAAATCTATAATAAAGAGTTTATAATAATTATCCGTATATTCGAGGAATAGTATCTTAAACTAGAGAGATCTACTCTTTTTATCGAGGTAATATCGGATTATAAAACTCTTAAATATTTTATTTTATTTAAAGTATTATCTCGTCGTTAAATAAGGTAGAGCGAGTTTTTATTTTATTTTAATTATAAGATTACCTACTAGCCTAGTAAAGAAGGTAGTAAATTTAAGATATTAATATATCGGTTAAGAGACCTTTTTAAAGAGGGGGATAAATTAGACCCTAAATATTAATATTAATACTAGATAGTATTAAAAAAAAAGAACTTAACCCTAGAAGTCTTTAAGGATTATATTTATAATATATTATTAAATATAGCGACCCTAGCCTTAGTCCTAGTTACTCTAACTATATTAATAATAAATTAAGAGATTTTTATCTAGCTCTTCTAATTATATCTTATATTAATTTATACGATTATTATAAACCTCGATATAAATATTAATTTAGAATTATAGACCCTATTTATATTTTATGAGCTTAAACTCGATAGAGACTAATTTATTAATTTAAACGAAGATTTATATAATACCCCGATTTATTAGTTATAGGATATAATTAATTAAACCGATTAATTCGCTTTTAAAGTCCTAGAAATACTATATTTTAAAATATACTATTATAGCGGAATTCCCCTCGTTAAATATAAAGATAAGGATAAAGTTCTCTACTTTTAAAAAAAGAGATATATTCCGAATTTTAATAAACTACGCCTTCGTTTAATTTAATTAATTTATAATAATATCGTAAATAATTACCTAGGTCGTATTAAATATTACGAATTAATTAATCGGGTTTATTAATAGCCTAACGTTTATACTACTATCTAGCGATTCGTTAGAAATTATTATATATACCGAAGAATTAAACCTTCCCGCTAATATATTTAAAAATAACTATATTTATTACCGCTCTTATAACGACGTTAAAGAGATATCTCGATAGATTATATAAATCCTCTACTACTTTATACCTTTATAAGAATTATTTATTAGTATATCCTAATTTTCGTAGACTACTTAATTAAGATATAGTACTTAATATTAATTATATCGATAAAAGTAAACGAAGTTTACGACGCTTTTTACTAGAATATATAGAAGCTTTATAAACTACTAGATATTTTTATTTTAAATCGAGGATTTTAATTTATATCGGAGTTTTAAAAGACCTTATATAAACGTTTTAAAATCGATTAATATATATCTACCGGGTATTATCCTTAGACGGATAATTAAACCGAGTGGTTTAATACTATAATAAAATACTACCTCCGTATATATATTAATTATATATAGGATAATTAGGTGAAATAGCTCCCTAAAGCGGAGTTTTCTAATAATAATAATAATTCTTTTAATACTCTAGCCTCGCCTTTTTTAATTAACTATAATTAATATTTATATATTAGTTTCGAGTTTATCGAGTCTTTACCTTAAGATTTTACCGCCTAAATATATATTTATTTAATCGTTACCGATAAATTCGTAATATAAATAAAAGTTTTAAATAATTATCTCCGCGATAAAATATTTATCGCCTAAATTATCTTTAAATCCTCGGTTAATTAACGAAGGCGCCTATATTTAATATATTTAGTAGACGACTAAATATAACTAAATATTAAGAATTTAAATACTATATACTTTTTAGTTAAACTCGACGATTATAATATCGGCCCCTTCTAAGTCTTTAAAGTTTTCGATAATTCTTTTATAATCTAGTTAAATTTTCCGTATTTAATAAAAATTTACCCCGTCTTTTATATTAATTTATTATAATTAATAGTTAATAACTCTTTACCTAGATAAATCTAGTTTATCCGAGAACCTATAATTACCGAAAATAACTAACGAGAGTAGTATTTATAATATCTTGAATTCTAAATATAATCGCCGTTATAGTCTACTTTTATTAAAATACTATATTAATTAGGAAGGTTACGTCGCTATATAAAAACTCTTTTATTATTTTACCCGTATTATTAATAATCTATTAATAAATATTATATCTCGAATCCTAGCGCCGCTAGCCTCTACGAATTACTATATATTATTTAGAGGTATTAGTATAAAAAACCTCTATTATCTTTATCTTAGTCCGATTTTTAAGAAGTTAACCCCTGCCTATACTATAGTTTATTCTTTATCCGTTATTATCCCCTCGGTTATTATTCCGTATCGGCTTCGATTAATATTTTATATTATTATATAAATAAATAGTACCCTATAGCCTAGCCCCGCCGTTATTATTTATAAATAATATTAATATTTAACTTTATTTATATACCGCCGCCTATTCCCCGTTCTATCCTTTATCTATTATTATCGATAACTCGAATACTCCGACGCGTTTTTATCTTAATTATTTCATAACCCTAAATAAGAATTAGGGTTACGAAATTTAATTAATCGAATTAATCGTTTATTTATCTTATAGGAACTCGACTTTAAAGAGGGGGCTATTATTATAATATAACTTTATTTATTTTAATTTAACTTAATTTATTTTAGATTTAATTTAGGTCTAAACTAGTTTCCTTATTTTTATCTTAATATAGTCGAGATAAAAAATAAATAAATACTTTATATATTAACTCTTATTTAGATAGTAACTAGCCCTACTCTAACTTTTATTCTTTATCTTTTATTTTAACCTACTCCTATACTATAACTAGGTTATAGTTTAATAAACCTAGTTATTAATTTAATAAATCTCTAAATACTAATCCCGTCCCTTAATAGAAAATAATTTAATCTAGTTATTTTCTTTATTATTATATTCGTTATATTTTATATAATTATTAAATATTAATATTTTCTAACTATTTAAATACTAGTATATTAAAGTTCTTAATATAACGATATATTAAACCGGGGGCGATTATTTAAAAAATAGTTTTTTAATTAATTTCTAAATTATTTAAAATAAAGTATTTAAATTAATTATAATAATATTAATTTAATAGAAATCGGGCTTAGTTCTCTACAATCTATATATTATAATATATCGATTAATAATTCTAATATACTCTTTTTTTAAGAAAAGTTATTATTTTAAAAAAATACTCTATTTCTAAATCTTAACGAAAGAAACTCCGAGATCTAGATTTATCTCTAGTATTTAATAACTATATTCGTAGAGTAGAAATAAAGATATTTTCTAATTTATTTATAAAATAAGAGTTAATAAAATTATAAAAAAAGATAATAACTTAAGGAACACGTAAATTATAATTAAATATATTTATTTAAAAGAGTAATACGGTTTATTCCTATTAAATATACTTTAAAATAAAGAAATTATAGGAAATAAAGTTTAAAAGAGTGTAGAAAGTCTTAGAATAAATTATAATTAAAATACAACGAGTAGTTTCTATATTTAGGAATTAAAGAATCCGGTATTCTAAATAAATAACTATAAAGATAAAACTATAATCAAAGACTAGCCAAATCGGGAAATGCATAATAGACTTTCCTATATTATTATTTCTATAGTTAATGGGGGTAGTTAAAATAATTGGCGTTGGGGCGTGATTCGCGTAGGGGCAACCCGCACCGAGGGCCCGCACGGTTATTTCCGCGGCTGGCCTCAGATATCCCCGCAGTCGTTGCGACCTGCTCTCTACAACCACTCCTGAAGTCGACGCTGCTGCTTGGGTCAAACCAAGCAGCTTGTTCGAATGGCGACCCAACATGATGGCATCAATCCTCACGTTGCTGTAGACTATCTCAGACAGGCTCTGCTCAATCCTCAGAGGTAAGCACCCCTCATGATCTTTGTCTTTGTGCTGTTTATTGTTACCCCAAGACAGCTAAAGCTGGAACAACTTGCTATGATACCCGTCATACTCCTTAGATCTACACTGCACATATTTTTCTTTGTCCCACTCAAAAGCCTGCACCAACAATTCGCTGTATCGTTCCTGCCATAGCACAACCGAATCCCAAGTCGGCTTTTTCGGGCCTAGATTCGGGTCCCCAAATCTGCCGCCCGCACGACAGGCGAATTCTTTCCCCAGCATTATCCGGACTCTGTCTCTTCAGCACTTACAATCCCAACACTCTCTGCTGCTGCTGCTGCTGCACGAACTGCACATCGACGGGCCGCTTATGCCTCGTGGTTAATAGCTACACGGGCATTTGCCTTATAGTGTCTTGTTCTCGACGCTTCGAAGCCACAGCCGAACAAATTGATCTCACTGTGAAAGCTGCTAATTCTCCATTGATACTGCCAGCCTGAGAAAGCACACCGACGACGACGGTCATGACCAAATAGGCTCCAGCAGCGCAACGCCCTCTGGTGTCGCTACACCCCACCCAGATCCTACAGATAAAAGACTGCCAGGAATATTGCACACCTACTTTGGACAGGTTCGTGAAAGACTTTTCGCAGCTCCCAGCGATCAAGACACTTCCCTTACATTCCTTCTGCGCCAGCCATGGACACGGCGAATCCGACATCGAAGCTTGGATCAGGAGCTGTTTGGGGAGGTGCTGCTTTGCCCACAGCGCCCAGCAGCCCGAGCGAGACGGATCCTGATGCTCCACAGCCGTTGGGCCAAACATCTTACGGGAAAGGAGAAGCTGCTCCGCAAGTTATCAGGCTTGAGGTCCCCCCATATCCTACGCCGCCATCATCATCGTCCTCGTCCTCCATACGCAAGCTCAGTGAGGCTTATAGCGAGGGAAGAGCTCAAGTGCACATGGTCGCCCATACCAGTGCCAATCGTCCTTCTTTAGCGCGGCAGACGTCTGGGAATGCTGTTATGCCGTTGCGCATGCACCGCCAGACTGCCAGCTTGAACCCTTTGTCAAACATCACAACAAGCTCAACTGTCCATGCTGCCAATATCTCGAATCCTACATCTTCAAATTCTTCTGCAGGACCTAGCATACCCTCTAGAGATGCCCCTGCAACTTCTGCGCTTTCTTCTTTGACTTCAAATCTTGACTCGACAAAGCTAACAGATGACGTGGTTCCTCCACGTGAAAAGAATACTCCTCCTCGTACTCCTCGAGCACTATCCAGCGATGGCTCCGAAACGGCAAGACAGGCTCCTCCAACGCCCGAACAACGGCATGACAATGCTAGGCAAAGTGGGGCAACCACCTCACCTCCACCTCTGTCATCCACCCACGTTGATCCACCAAGAGGGAAGCTATCGGTAACTATATCGGAGGCGCGAGGCCTGCGGCCAAGTTATAATCCATACGCTGTGTGCGCCTTCGAATGGATCGAGTCTATTGCCCGTGGCCCGAAGCTCGGAGACGCGGACCCCGAACCTCCAACAAGGAGTCGAGAACAGTCACTGGGCGGAATCGCGATTCAACGATCTGGTAGCGACATGGGCGGCCGGTCAATGGCAATTCCAATGAAGAGCCGCCAAAGCAGTACCACAAGTTTGAGTGAATTCAAAGACTTCAAGAGCGGAAGACAAGTTACCGACCCCAAGTGGGATCACACCGGAGTCTTGTGAGTAGCCTGCGTACTTTCTCAAGGTTCTTTATACTAATCCTGTATCAACAGCGATGTTCTTGGGAAAGAGTCAGAAGTCAGTGTTTTCATTTACGACAGTGGTACCGAAGCCTTCTTGGGCTGTGTCAAGATTATTCCGGACGTCTTTCATGAAACGAGAAGCGTCGCTGGGTGGTACAAATTAGAAGCTCGAGATCCTGAAGAGGATCATGTATCTGGCGAGGTTCACCTCGGTATTACTTTCCAAAAGACCGACAAAAAACAATACGGACCGGAAGACTTCAAAATCTTGAAATTGATCGGAAAAGGTTTGTTTTGCGCACCCGTGCCGCAATCGCGCTCTAATCCTTGTTGCTAGGCACTTTTGGTCAGGTCTACCAGGTGCGAAAGAAGGATACTCAGCGAATATATGCGATGAAGGTCCTCTCCAAGAAAGTCATCGTTCAGAAAAAAGAAGTCGCCCACACTGTCGGAGAACGTAACATCCTTGTCCGGACAGCAACGGCCAATTCACCATTTATCGTTGGTCTCAAATTCTCTTTCCAGACTCCCACAGATCTCTACCTAGTCACAGGGTTCATGTCTGGGGGGGAGCTCTTCTGGCATCTGCAAAAAGAGGGCAGATTCATCGAAGCCCGGGCAAAATTCTACATTGCAGAACTCATTCTTGCTTTGCAACATCTACACCAGTACGACATAGTCTATCGGGACTTAAAGCCAGAGAACATATTGCTTGATGCAAATGGTCATATCGCGCTTTGTGATTTTGGCCTCTCGAAAGCCAACCTTACCAACGATCAGACGACCAGTACCTTCTGTGGGACGACGGAATATCTAGCTCCCGAAGTCCTGCTCGACGAGGCTGGATACACTAAGATGGTAGATTTTTGGTCGCTTGGTGTGTTAGTGTTCGAGATGTGCTGCGGATGGAGTCCCTTCTATGCCGAAGAGACACAACAAATGTACAAAAATATTGCGTTTGGCAAGGTTCGCTTCCCCAAAGACGCCTTAAGCACCGAGGGCCGCAACTTCGTAAAAGGGCTCCTTAATCGGAACCCAAAACACCGTCTAGGCGCCAAAAGGGATGCCGATGAGCTCAAAGAGCATCCGTTCTTCGCGGACACCGACTGGAACGCAATGATGAATAAAATGGTTGCCCCGCCTTTCAAGCCCAAATTGAAGAACTGCCTCGACACATCCAACTTCGATCCCGAGTTTACCAATGCTTTACAAACCTCGTCGTCACTTATCGAACGCACAGCAGCTTTACAAGGAGGCCACGTGCCAGCATCAACACCGCTATCTCCAGGCATGCAGGCGAATTTCAAAGGCTTCACCTTTGTGGATGAGAGTACGCTGGATGAGCATCTCCAGGGCCAGGATTTGGAGACTATGGATGAAGCCATGGAAGAAGATGAAGATGAGTGGGATCCGCCATCAGAATCAAGAGCTAACGACAGAGCAAATCGAATGAGTGGGATTGTCCAGACGACTTCGCATGAAGATGGGGTGTTCAATGATGGCCATTTTGATATATGATAGCCTCTTTGCAACTTCGACACATGAGTTTGCTGCTGCTCTTGCATAAAAAATGGTCATGGATGATGGATGATGGATGATGGATAATGGACGTATCAATATTGAATCGTTGGGGATGCGCCCTTGGCTAAGGGAGCTGCTCACGAGTTGATGCCCCTCAAGTCTTTCTCGTTACTAGTGCACGGAGGTCTCTGTGCTTTCCTTTTTGCAGCGGATAGTCGATTTTTTCGCATGGCAACCAGGGGTCGTGTGCAGCATGGGTAATGGGATGGATGCGAGCACATAATTTTAGTTCGAGCCATACCTTTCAGAAAGATCAATAAAAGCCTTGGTTCTTTCACATGCATCAGAGATGGCCTAAAGTCTGGAAAATACTTTCATGCAACTATTCACCGGTCATGTCTGCGTGCAGCCTACAAGGCCAGGCAAGCTGTTAAGTCAAATGGCAGTTTCGAGAATCATAGAGCCCGGATTTCAGAAGGAACTTGTCCAGAAGAGCGAGGAATTGAATGTTACACGCTCAAAGTGAGTCGTCAAAGAACTTTAGAATAGGTCAGAAAACGCTGTTGGGCGCTTAAGCTGACCCTACTTTGCATATGCGGGCACTCAAGACTGCCACTATATGACACCGAGTGTGAAGAAGGGTCAACATCATATTTATATTCAGTGTTCATTATATACTAATCAAAATCCACCAATCAATTCCTTCAAGATTAGAAGGATTTCCCCAACTCAACCTGCCTCCACCTCCCTCGCTCCGTATGTCCCCACCAGCCCCTCCCACCAGGGTGTTTCGCATTCCACAATCCCCTACAAACATCCTTTCCCCCTCCATCCTCCCTGATAGCCGGACTGATCAAGTCTTCAAATTCCACCAATGCTATGTCACTTCCCAGCACATCCGACTCGAGACTATAAGTAATGCTCGACCCAATCTCGCCAATGAAGCCATTCAAGTCGAAAATCTCATTCACAACCCCATCCTCCTCAACCAGCACTTTAAACTGCACAGTCCCCCACGCGTCTTCAATCCTTTGCTGCGCATCGCGACGGGCGGCTCTTAAACTGCCTGAAGGGAGATGCTGTGCCCCTATTGGGGCGGCCAAGTCGCTTGGTAATTCGATCTGAGCGCGCGGTTTGCAGAGGGCTTGCAGTAGGCCGTCGTGGTCAGCTGGTGCGCGTATTGTGCGGAGGCGGGGAAAACCGTTGGCGCGGATGGAGGAGGCGAGGTTGGGGTTTGCGGTGCCGGGGACTATGATTTCCCAGTGGAGGTATTCGAGTTGGTGGGAGGCCATGATGGGGTGAATGACTATTTCGCTTTCGCCTTCTGCTACCACGGGAGACGTGTCTTGGACGAGGGTGAAGCGGTGGAGATTTTTGAGGTGAAGGAGGAGGTGGGAGATGGCGGATATGTATGTTATGTCGAGATTGACCAAGGATAGGTTTCTGAGAGAGAAGGCGTTACGGGTGCGGGAGTATTCGGAGAGCCCCCAGAAGGTGACACCTTCCAAGTCTTGGAGACGTAGAGAGTGCAGCGTGGGGAGGTGCTGAAGGGTGAAGTCATCAAAATCATCCATATCGAAATTGGAGATGCAGAGATGCTTGAGCGAGGGCAGGCGGTTGAGAATTCCGGGGCCGCGGACCATGCGTGGGTCACCGCTGTTCTTTTTCATGTTTACGAAGACGTCTTTTTCGAGGATCCCTTGGCCAGGGGAGTGGAGGAATAGGGTGGTCAGATGAGACCAGGCGTCATGGTAACTGACAAATGAGTCTTTCTGTTCGGGATCCATAAGACCTGGGGCGAGTTGCTTGTGTGATCGCTGCGTTATGGCTGCATTCTCTCCTATCAACCATACCTGCTCTTTCAATCTTCGCCGAGTGGACAAGGCATGTGTCAGTCGGTCGAATTCGTGGCCGTAGACTGGGTAGAAGCCGAGCAGTCGCTCGAAGTTCGGGCAGACCATGACTATAGATGCCACGACGTTGATCATGTCTCTCCCTATAGGGTCCACAGCCGCTTGTAATTGGGGGACCTTAAGCTCGCGGACATGTTGAGCAAGAAAGCTCCGTTCTCTCAACGTTCGTCTGAGTAGTTTCAGTCGTACTCCAGTCTTCATCTTGTATTTCTTGATCTGCTCCTTCGAGTCAGGCCCCACAATGTGTATGCGGTCATACCTTCAACTTCTCATCAGCTTTTTGTCTCCTCAGCGCAGCAGACTTTTTTTCCTTACAGTCTCTTCACCACAGCTTTGTCCCAACTTCGACTGGTCGCAGAAAGTGAACAGAGGTCTCTCTGATAGCATGTCTGGCAGCTTTGCGATTTCTCATCCTCGTGAAACACTCTCAGCTGGCGTAATATACAGTCGTATATCTCAGGCGGTAGGTTGTGAAAGACTGGTCGCGGAGGCGCTCTTGAACGTGCCTTCAACTGACTAGAGTAATTCGACGAACGAGACACCAGCGACGGAGGGGTTGACGAGGCTGAGGAGTAGGTGTAGGTTGTACGTGAGGATCCGATGCTCGACGCCATACTCGCGTAGGACGAGACAGAAGATCTGGGCGATAGACTTCCAGTCATATTGCCATTGCCAGTCATTATTGCGTTGGCATTCTCGGCGACAGAGCTCTTGGACAAGGCAATGGGCAGCCTTTGCGCTCTAAATGTTCCGATAGTAGGATCCCAGATCTGACCAACCCTACTCACACAATTGTCAGCCACAGAATATTTCAAGCTGAGAGAACTGACGGATTGTTCGATACAGCGTCGCCAGGACCTAGGCGGCGGTCCTGTGCTACGCGATCCATGATTACTAGTGACGTCGAAGGAGTCGACGCGCAGATACATAGGAGCGCCTCTCTGAGGGATTAAGGAACCTTTGAAAGACAATTGGACATATGTACAACAGATATAGAGATAAGGAAATATATACAAGGCATTCGGCAAAAATGAGCCGTCAGGACATGATGTGGAGATGAGCAGGAAAGTTATTTCTTTCCGTGTCCATGATGTGGCGGTGCACTGTTAACTAACCGCCACACAAGGGTTTTAGCGTGTGCAGAAAGCTGTAGAATCCTTGGCTTTTTTTTTCATTTTTTCCCCCCTACCACAGCCCCTCTACCGGTACCGGCTCTATATACAACTCTTCTGATTTACTTACATTACATGAGTAGATAGCTCTATTCGAGGCAATTAAAACGCCGTAGGAATCAACTTAGTCAAATCACTATAATAGAAAATATCAGAGATTGAAATTTTGGTTTAATAACTACTTATTAAGGCTCTCCGTTTAATACCGTAATATAACGTCGATAGGACCTAGGTTAATTCTCTTAAAGAGGAGTATTAAGAATTAATAGATAATAGACTTTATATAAATAATTAAATATAACTAGATAAATTTAATAAACTTAATTAATAATTTAGTAAATATCTATATTTAGAACCTATAATTAAAAGTTTTAAAGAAAGTTAAATACGAAACTTTTATCTATTTATCACGGGGTAAAATTTATTATAAATATTATTATTAATATTTATTAAGATATTGGGTTAAGTTTTATTATTAACTCTATTAAATCTAGAGTAATACTAGATTCTAGTTTATTAAGGCCAAATCCTCTATAAAATAATTAATATCTTTTATATTATATACTATTATATTAACTCTTTATTAAATAGTAATAACGACTAGATCCACGATTTAGAATATATCGCTATATATATTTAACTAACTATATAGCCTAGTAATATAAATACTATATATACCGACTATTTATTTAAAATACGATTATTCGAACTAGTTATATATAGTACTCTTACTTCGAAAACTACGTCCCCTCAAATAGGCCCTCTTTTTAAAATTATTTTTTATTATTCCTACCTACTTATCTCTTAAACGTCTATTTAAAATATCCTTCTAGATATTTATTCGAAAACCTATTCGAACCACGTCTATTTAAACTACGATTATTCGAATTATTTCTTATTTAAACCAGGTCTATTTAGAATAACTATATAATATATTTATTTAAAACGACTATTCGAACCACGTTCTATTTAAACTACGTTCTATTTAAACTACGTTTTATTTAAACTATATTCTATTCAAACTACGTTTTATTTAAAACGTCTATTTAAAATGTTTATTTAAACTAGTTATTTATAGTACCTCTATTTAAAGAACCTTATCCTCGGCGATTTTTTAAAAGATATTTCTATACTATTTCTTTTATTAATCCTCTTACCCTATATCTAGAGACTTTTATATTTTATTATATAGAATAACTAGTTTCTAAACTCTTTATTAAATTGTTAAAATATTTATTTAATATTTATATAAATTAGGGAAACTCTAATATATCGCCTCTAAAATTTATTTAAAATAGTTTACTCCGCGGTAATAATAAACCTTATATATAGCGTTTCTATACTATACTATAAACTAGTTTCCAAACTCTTTATTAAATTATTAAAATAACCTATTTAATACCCTCGTTATTTGGGGTATTTATATTATTTAGAGTTTCTCTAATATATCGCCCCCGAATATTATTCTATTTACTCCGTAGCGAGAGTAAATTTTATTTAGAAAATAATTTACTCCGTATCGATAGTAAATTTTATTTTGGAAATAGTTTACTTTATATCTATATCTAGCGCGACGCTAAAATAGTTTTAACTATAAAGACCTCGTTATTCGATAAATTTTGATAGAGTTAGTTTTAAAAGAAACTTTACTAAGCCTTTAACTTTAATTATTTTACTAAGTCTTTAATAATTAAATTTAATTTATTATAATTTTAAATAAATTTTAATAATAGTTTAATACTTAGTAATTTAAGTATTTAGTATTAATAATAAAAGTATTATTATTTTTTCTTTTCTTCCAGGTAGCCTTAGTAACTTAAATATTATATAATTTTAATACTCAACTACGGCCCCAAGGATTCAATACTAATAATAAAAGTATTATTATTTTTTCTTTTCTTCCGGGTAGTTTAATTACTTTGAATATTTAATAAATTAATCAAATAACCGTAGTTATAGACTCTAGATATATTACTAGTTACTCTCCCGAATTACTTATTTACTATATTAAGATACTATTTATTAAAGCGGTTATTAACTAGTATACCCTCAGGACCCTAACTCTTAAAGAAGTTATAAAATATATAGAACTATCCTTAATTAAGAATACTCTTTAATAGTAGAGGAAGAGCCTATTAGACTCTTAAGATTTAATAATTCTAAAAGTCTTTTATATAGAAACTAACCCTTAAAGTTACTTTAAAATTAAAGAGATTAAATTCTTCGACTTCAATAATAATAATAAGAACGACCTATATACCTTAAGAAGGTATACTATATATAAAAATATCTTCGATTTTAAAGATCGCGTTAATACTATAATTTAATAATATAACGAAGAAGAAGTACGATAGTTTCTACTTTTATATTTTAAGGGAGTAATATTTTAATAGTATATTAACGAGTTAAACCGTAATATAAAAGAGTTAATACGTCGGTTCAATAATATTAAATAGATAGAGTATCTTATTAAGCGATTCGGGACGAAGGAATAAAAGAGTAAAAATACCTTTAATAAATAACTAGATTAATAAAACTACGTACTAGTTCTAGTTTATTTAATAACTCCCTTAATAACTCTTTTAACGCTAGTTATCGTAGTACTAGTTATTTTAACGGCTCGGTAAAAGAGTTTTTAATAATAAAAGTACGAACTAGTTCTAGTTTATTTAGTAGCGCTAACTCTTTTAGCGCTAACTCTTTTAGCGCTAGCTATTTTAGTTACTTTTTATTAATTCTAGAATCTTATTTATTAGAGTACCCTAAATATACTTTAAATATAAACGTAGTCTCGTTAAATTTAGTCGTTACCTATTTAATTATAAATTATTAATAGTAGTACTAGAAGCGTACCCTCTATAGTAGCGCTAGTATCTATAGTATCGTTGGCTCCGCTAGTAGCGCTAGCTTCTTTAGCGCTAGCCTCTTTAATATTAACTATATTAATTATTTAATTAAAGAGCGTTCGATAATAAGGCTACGAACGAGGGTATTAATTAACTACCGAGAAGTAACTTCTAGTAAATAAACTAGCTCTCTTAGTTACTTCCTTAATAACTCTTTTAATAACTCTCTCGCTAGCTCCTCTAGTATTATTAACTTCCTTAGTAATTATAATAATAATAGTAGTAAAGATTAAAAATACTAAACCCTAATTTAAAACTAATATTATTAAATTACTATTTAGTTAAAAGTATTACTTTTACAAGTTCTATAATATAACTTTCTTATCGGTAATATACTTTATATATTACTTTTAGGATAATAATATAATAAGTTTATATATATATTATACCTACAGATCTTCCCTTCTAAGAATTAACTATACGAGTATTTATATACCGAATATATATCTAGTAGAATAAAAGTACTAACTTAACTAGCTCCTCTATATTTAAATAAAAAAATAACGTTTAGAGTAATATTAAAATAATAAATTACTCCGCTAGCTCCGCTAGCTACGTTATTTCTTATATATTATATAATTTCGCCGTCTCCGCCTATTTATAAGTTTATTTAGAAAGCGTACTTTATTATAGAAGATCTCTATAGGAAATATATACTACTAAAGATTATTTAATAGAAGGTAACTCGCTAGTTAATAATTTATTAATTAAAAATATAATAGTTATTATTTCGTTAATTAATTAATAGTAAAACTAGTTACTTTATTATAAACGATTTATTCCGACGATTTAATAGTAAAATTATATTAGTTTAGTACTTAGCTCTATTTACTCTATAAAAGTCGTTATATTTATAGTAGTAAAAGTAACTACCTTAATATAAATAAAAATAAGAGTAGAGACTATATTAAATTATATAGCCAACTTTAGTTATATTTAATATATTTATATTATAATAATAGAAGTATACCTTATATCCTAAGCCGGAAATAATAATAATATTAAATTAATTTCTAAATGAAATAGATATTAAGATATTAACTTAGGAGTAAATTATAGCCCGCGGCTCTACGCTACTTTAAAAACCACTTTATTTTCATTTTCAATCTCAATAGCCCCGGCTTCCTTAGTAGTTTCTTTAATAACTCTAGTTCTAACTTTTTTAAAAACTCTATACTTTAGTAATAACTTTATTAATAGGAGTAACTATTTTAAAATAAAAATAAGAGATTATATTAAATTATATAACTAACTTTAATAAACTCACTTAATAGTAGTAGTAATAATATAATTCTTAATTAGTTTATTAGGTTAAATCTAGTTTAACTTCGCGCTAAAAGAGTCTCAATTTCAAATATACTAGTAAACGACTACTTTTAGAAATCGCTAGTTATTCCAAAACTACGTTAAGACTATAGATTTATACTAAGACCTCTTTTTTATATATAAAAAAATCGACTATTTAATACTTTACTATTAATCGACTACCTTTATTAGGAAGTAATTATTATATTAAATCCTTTTATACCTACTTTTATTAAGAAATAACCGTTATATTAAATCCACCGAGAGCTCGAGTACTATAATAATATTAAAAGAGTATACTAGTAAAACTTCTTTTTAATAGTTTTAAATTATTCGCCTAGTTATATATAAAGCTAGCGATATATTATTTATATATTTCTTTATATAGACTTAAGTATATACCCCTCGTTATCGCTACTTCTTATTTAAATAGTATATTTATATAAGAAAGAGCTTCGGATAATATAGGGTTATATAATTATTTAGTCGAATCGGGACTAGCTCCGCGCTAAAATAGTTTTAATTCTAAAAATACCGCTAAATAACTTTCCTAGTTATTCGAATAATATTAAAATTTTATTTTACTAGTATATACTTAAGGCCCTAGTCCTTTAATATTAATATTTTTATAATATTAAATATATAAAACTTTAATTTACCTATACTATAATTACTACTATTAGTTATTTATATTATCTCTATACCTCCCGGTCGTTTTATCTCGTTATCGTAGAATTAATATCCCTATAATACTTTTACTAAGTTAAATCTATACGACTCTACGTTAAGTTTTAAGACTCTACGATATTACCCGTACTAACTATTTAAAAACTAGGGATAAACTATATATATATATTTATACTATTATTTCTATATATAGATACTATTTACGTTATTATTTATAATACCCTATATTAGTATATTAACGAGGGCGTTAATATCTTTTTTTAAAAGGGGCGTTTTATTACGGTGTAGAATTTACTATAAATATTACTATTAATATTTATTAAAATATTGGGTTAAACTCTACTACTAGCCCTATTAAACCTAAAGTAATACTAGATTCTAGTATATTAAGGCCAAATCCTCTATAGAATAATTAATATTTTATATACTATATATTATTATATTAACCCCTTATTACTACTAGAAAGTATATAGTTTATATAGTAGAAAGAAATCGTATTATTTATTTATTTACTCGTTTACTCCTACGTTAAATAATTAAATAATTAAATAGTTAAATATTTACTCGTTTATTAATATATATACTACGTCGAGTAGTAAATAATTATTTAGTTTATTAAATATATTAAGTCTATTAAAGTTTAAAGAGAATTTTAATTATAATACTACTTTTAACTTTTAATTTTCTTTATTCTTAAAGATAATTTTATATCTTCTCGTTAAATAAAGTAATATAATAATTTATAGGAAAGAGTTATCTTTAAAGACTTTATAATTATAATAATTTATATATATTACGCGATATATTAAACTAAATATCGATTATTCTCTTTATCGAAGAAATATAGGGAGTATATTAAGACTAGAAAGAAATATAAATCTTTAGAGTTTATTATTAATTTCTCGGGTATTAATAAAACTTTAAAGTATTTAAAGTATAAGGTAAAAGAAATTAAAACTATATAAAAATTAATTAATAAAGCCGCTTCCGCGGCGAATAATATTATTCGTTAAAAGAATATAAAATTAAAGAGACTTCGCTAATAAAAGAAATTCCTAAAAGAGTATAAATAAAAGATATTTAATAAAGACCTTACGGATATAAAGAATTTAAAGTATTTAAAAGAATTTAAAAACTTTAGTAAAATAAAATATACGGCGGCCGAAGTTTTTTACCTCGATATTTTTATATCTTCGAGATCCTTCTCGCTAGGGGTTTATAATTAATTTTCTTATATTATAATCCCCGAAACTTTTTTAGAAACTCCCGATAATTAATTAAATTCGTTAACGACTCCTAAATATTCTTTAATTCGTTATATTCTTTTTATTTAACGAGGTAGTTTTAATTTTTATAATTTAGAATCTTTTTTATTTTAAACTCCGTTTCTTCTTTAATCTAGAAAAAAAAAAGAATTTATAAATATATTAAGGAGTCTATGAATTCTAATAAAAAGATATAAAATATTAAATATATTTTAGCGTCGGCTAGAAGATTTAGTCTATAATTAATTAATTCTTTACTCTTCTTAATCGAAAATAATCCGATTTTAATATAATCTAGCTTTTTACTCGGTTTTTTACTTTTTATATTTTTTTATTAAGAAGTATATTTTATCCCTCTTCTTTAATTAAGGATATTTTTTTCGATACTTGTCGACTTTTATCTTCGTTCGAATATTTATTAATTTGATTTGGGTTTATATCTCTTTATATAATAACTTTATATTAACTATATAAATTAATACTCTTTATATATTTAGTCCTTATCTTAGTTATAAGAATATATTCATATATTTACTATAGTTTACGAAGAATAGTATAAGCTTTATAGTATTAGACTATATATTATCAAATATTAATTAAATTTTAGGTAAAAGTCTTACCTAATCGTTTTATTTCTTATTAACGTAATATTACAAATACGTCTCTATTATTTAATTTATTCGTTCCGTCTATCTATTAATCTATAAATAATATATAGTTAATATTCGTAATTTAGTTCTAATAGTATTAATTAGTATTTTTTAATAGTTAGAAGTAAATTATATATCTTTATTTAAAGTAATCGACCTAGGAATATTATAATCCTTAATTAATCGATCGAGTAGTATAAAAGTAATTTATTCGACTTTATAAATCTCTTGAATTAATATTATTATAGTATATTTACTAAGTTTATTATAAATTACTATTATAGAATTAAAGGCCTCTACTATAATAAGGTCTTTTAATTTCGGTAGTTTAATAACGAAGTCTATAATAACGTTATTTTATAGTATCTCTAGTACTAGAGTAAATTAGATTTAACCGTATTTAATATACCTCGTAGATTTATTCTACTAGTATTCGATATATTCTTTAATATATTTTTCGACGTGCGATCGTAATCCCGGCGCGTCGAACTCTTTATAATTTTAAATTTTATAATTTTAATAACTCTAGGGTATCTTTAAACTAGGTTATTATAATAATTATAAATGATTTCCTTAAAATATCCTTTAAGAAAATAAGTTTTTTTATTATATTTTAATGATTTAGTTTATAATTATTAACTTTTTAGTATTTTAATTAAAATATCACTTTTATATTCCTTCCGGATACTATTAATAATTCCGGGATTAAAGATATATAATATTACTACTAGTTATTATATTAGGACTAACGATCCGTTTTACTATTAAATAAAAATTAATTATATTATTACGTTTTTATTTTCTATATAGTCCTCTCGCTTATTAAATATATCGGCGCGACTATTATTTTTTCTTAGAGTATAGAAAATCTTAAATTTATATTATTTTAATAATTTTAATTATTTAACCTATCTCCGATTTAATTATTTCGTAGTAGTAAAGTTAAGAAGATTTTTATAATTTATAAAGATAGTAAAGTTTAAATAGTTTTCTACGTAAATTCTTTATTATTCTAATATTAATACTACTACTAGTAATTCTTTATTATAAATATTATAATTCTATTCCGCTAATAATATCTTTCGTAAATAATATATAATAGGGTATTATTTATTATCTCTTTATTAGAGTATATAAACTTTTATTATAAGATTTAAAATATCGATTTCGATTCGAGCTAGTTTATTATTTTGAAAGGGATATAATATCGGCGGCTTTTTATAAACCTCTTTAGATATTTTAAAAAATCATTATTATTCCTTTTTTTATTAGAAAGTAATATCTTTCTTTATAATATTTATTAATAATAAGGTCTTTTTAGAGTAATCTTTAATAAACTTTTTATTAAAGTTTATAAATCTTAAGAAACTTTATACTATTTTAATATTATATAATATAAGTTATTTTTTAATACTTTTAATCTTTTTAGGATTTATATTAATACCTTTAATATTAATTATAAACTTAAAGAATTCGATTAATTTTTTATAAAATTTATATTTCTTTAATTTAAAGAGAACTTTAATTAGTAATTAATAAATTAGGACGTTTTATATATATTAAATATATTCTTCCTTATTAGTAGAGTAGATCAAGATATTATTAAAATATATAATTATCGTTATATCTAGGTATATTTATATAATATTATTAATCAGTACCTAGTAGATTACTAGTATATTAGTAAATCTAAAGAGTATTATTAAATATTCGTAATAGTTATATTTAGTTTTAAAAATAGTTTTCTATTCCTCACCTTTTTTTATCCGAATTAGATTATATATACCTCGAAGATTTAATTATATAAAGATTTTTATTATTATAAACGGATCCTATAACTCGTTAATATTCGGTAGAGGATATTAATTCTTTACTATAATATCGTTTAATTTTCGGTAGTTTATATATAGTCGTAAACCTTTATCCTTTTTTATTATAAAAAGGATTAGATAACCTACTAGTAATTTAGATTCTCGAATAAATTCTTTTTTAAAATTCTCGTTAATATACCCGCGAAATACTCCGAGTTCTTTTTCTAATAAAGTATAAATAGGTCTAAATATCGGTTATTTATTTAATTCGAGTTCGATTTTATAATCCTATAATTAATATTTAAATAATACTTTTATAGTTATATCTTTTTAAAAGAGGTACTTTGATTATTAATACTCTTTAGAGATACTAGGAGGCTCGTTTTTATTTTTAGAAATTTTAGTTTATTCGCCTTATTAATCTCTTTAGTTAATATATATCGAGTCGGATCCTCGTATAAGATTATTTTTATTCGAAGATAAAATATTATAAACTTCGACCGGGCTACGATTCGACTTCTTATCTATAATTATTCTTTATAAATATATAGGTATTATATTAATAACGTTTTTAATATATAAAAATAAAAATATTTCTTTCTTTTAATTAATTAATAAATTATATTTCTTTAACTAAAGTATCCCTAGAATAATATAATAAATAATTATTCCTATTATATCGAAGGTAATTTCCTTATAGTAGTATTAAATAATAATTAATAATAGGAATATTTCCTTATTTATTTATTTTATTAATAGTTTTAACTCGTCGGTTAATTAAAATTTATATTTTTTTTTTCTTAAATTAATAGGTTAATTACCTAAGTTATTATTCGAGATATAAAATTATTAATTATTCCCGAATCTATTATTATAACGACCTTATATCCGTTGATTTTTACTAGTATTTATATATATATATCGTATTAAACTAAATATAGATATTATTTTAAAGTTAATATATTAATCTCTTTATATTTCTTTTTAATATAAGAGACTAGTCTTTTCCCGACGAAGATAAAAATCCGTAGTACTCTTTAGACTCGAAGTATCTTTTATATCCTTCGGTTAAATAATAATATTATTTATTTTAATTATAATTCTTTAACTCTTTATTATAACTTATTTAATTTTATAATTGAAACTACTAATTTTTATTATAGCCCGGGAAGATTTAGTTTTCTCTTTTTTTAATTAAATACTATAAATAATTATCTTTAATATAGTTATTCTATTAACTATAATTATATTTTAATTTCGCGATATACTTTCACTCTCCTAAACTATCGTAATAATATTTATAATATTCGTTTAAATATACTAATTAATATATCTCCCTATATCGTAGGTAATACTCGTTATATATTTAATATATTCTAAAGAGTTTTTTTTTTTTTTTTTCTTCGGGTTTCTTTTTTAATATAATAAATTAAATTCTAAAATTATCGAGGTAGTTTATTACCTAAAGTTATTCTTTAAAATTTATTATATTTTATTTTTATTTCTATCCTTCCTCTAAATCTTCTTTTAGAGTTTTGTCGTTATTATTATTTAATTCTTCGAGTTCTGGAATTCTTTAGGCGATTTTTCTTTCGATATTCTCCTACTTCTTTAATAAATTATTAAATCGAATATTATTTTATATTTCCTTTTTAAATATATTTAACTATTATCGATTTATTATATTTTTCGAATAATAGTTCCTAGCGATATAGCCCGATTTATTATAATTATAATAATTCATTATTTTCTTCTCTTTATATTATTATTTAATTTTGTTCTAAGATTCTTTTACGGGTCCCTTTTTAATAAAATCGAGTTCTATTAATATATAATTATACGGGTTAGGTTTTTTACGACGATAATAATTAACTAAATTATATTTATTATTTTAAACTCGTAAACGTCCTTATCCGTTAATTCCTCTATTATAGCGCTTCTTTATTATACGTTTATATAGTTTATCGTCGATCGTAATTATTTATTCTATAAATATATCGAGGTTTTAGATATTAATTTTTATTTATATAAACTTATCCTTAATATTATCTTTTAATCCTCGTCAATATATTATTATAAAAATAGTATCGTTTTAATCCGTTAATATTATATAGTATTAAAATTATACCGAGTAATCGGACGTAGATCGTCGCTGTATTAAATATTAAATAATACGAATTATTATATTACTCTCGTTAGAAAGTCTAAATATATAGCGAATTTTAATTTTAAACCGAGAAAAGTTCTCTATCCAAAGCTTTATATCCGAATTATTAATATTATTAAATTCTTTTATATAATATTTCAAAAATAATTTAATTTATTTCTACGCGTTACCTCTTATATAAATAATAATAAAAATCGTTTATCTATTAACTAGTATAGTATTCTTATTAAATACGAAGAATAATTAAAATTAAATAAGTTAATCGTTAAGCTTCTTATACTCTCTATGATATTAATCTAGGCGAGAGACTTTAATACGGTCCCTATCTTCTATAATATTATATTTTTTAATACCGTTTTAAATATTTAGGGTTAAGGTTTTTTATAATTTTAAAATATTTATTTTAAGAGTATTTAAAATATTAAGACTCTCTATTTAATATTATAATATAACGTTAATAGGACTTAGTTTAATTCTTTTAAAAAGAAATATTAAAAATTAATAAATAATAGACTTTATATAAATAGTTAGATATAATTAAATAAATTTAATAAACTTAATTAATAATTTAATAAATATTTATATTTAGAATCTATAATTAAAAGTTTTAAAGAAAGTTAAATACGAAACTCCTATTTACTAGAAAGTATATAGTTTATATAATAAAAGGAAATCGTATTATTTATCTATTTACTCGTTTACTCCTACGTTAAATAATTAAATAATTAAATAGTTAAACGTTTACTCGCTTATTAATTTATATATTATATCGAGTAGTAAATAATCTTTTAATTTATTAAATATATTAAGTCTATTAAGATTTAAAGAGAATCTTAATTATAATATTATTAAATAAGGTAAATATAATATCTAAGGCCGCTAGCGTAGAGCTAGCGGCTTAGTAATAGTATAAAAGACGTAAAATAATTACGGGGTTTATTACTAGGTAGTTTTTAAATCCTAGATTTAATAATAGAATTAATCTCTAAGAATTCTAATAATACGGGGGAATATTAACTCGATATAGAATTATTAAAAATTACGTCCCCGCGATATTAAAGCTAGAACCCCGTATCGATAAATAATAATATTATAGAGGTAGTAGAGTATAAATATATATAATATATTAATATCTTTAACGGGGCGTAAATATATATAATATATTATTATTTTATAATTACCTCTCTCTTTAGGCCCTAGTCTCTAGGTATTTAAATATTTTAGTTAAAAAATCTTTATTAAAAAATCTTTAAACCCGCTAAGAGAAATAAAGAAAAAGAGTTATTTAATATAATAACGTTATTATACGGTAATTTAAATATAAGATTATATACCTAATTCTTTAATACCTATAATACTAGTTACGGAATAGTATTTAATTAATTTATTAAAGTTTATTAAAAAACCTTTAAACCCCCTAAGAGAAATAAGGGAAAAGATTTTTCTAATTTATATTATCGGTCCTATAGCGCTAATAAATAGTACTAGTCGCGGAGCGACACGAAATTATTCCTATAGTACTATAATATAGTATTAGTAACGGAAGAGTAATACTACTATATTACCTCTACTATATAATAGTATTAATAATAAGTAAATAATATCTTTATAAAGTAGTCTCTATAGCGTTAATATATAGTAATAGTAATTAATTAAATAATGTTTCTTTTATCCCTATAGTATTATTATATATAATAATAGCGGAGCGAAATAGTATATATTATCGTTCCTATAGCGCTTATAGTACTTATAGTAAATATAGTATATTAGATTATTCCTATAGTACCTATAATATTAATAGTAGAATAATAGTAGTTACCCTTACTATATACTCTTATTATACTATAAAAATACTAATAGTAAAATACTATATATAAATAATATAGCCCTAATATTATACCCGGAGATTAGTAATAGTATAACTATTATAGTAGCGGTTATATTTATTAATAAAAACGAGGTAGCGGAGCGGAGCCGCGTATCGACGTATAATAATAATAAAGTATTTAGCGCGACGGTTTATTATTAAAATAAACTTATTCACTTATTTATTTTCTTTTTTCGTAATTTCTTTAGTATTTCTCGTATATTATTACTCTAGCTCTATAATAGTATTCTAGTATTATAACTAATATATAAATAATACTCTCGTTATATATAACTTTTTTCTAACTCTATAAATAACTCCTATTTATTAATAGTATTAATTTATTTATATTAATTATTCTAGTTATAAATATACTAATAAATATAACTAGTCCGCTATTAGCGTGACTATATAATATTAATTATAGTAGTAGTTTATTATATTTTATAGCTCCTTTACTAGGTCTACTTCTATTAATTTAATAATAATTATATTAGAGGTACGTCCCCTCCTTATATACTCTATTATATTAATCACTACGGAATCGACTATTACGTAAAGGTAAACTATAACTATAAGTTTTAAAATAATATATATTAATAATAATAGATCCTTAAACCTTTCCGAAAGAAGGTAAAGAGGTCTATATATTAATATACCTATATTAGTAATAGGACTCTTAAAGAAAATTATAAATATAATTTAATAAATTAGTAAATTATTTAATAGTATAAGAAATATAGTAAAATAGTAATAACTAGTAAGTAAACTCCTACTATAATTACTAATCTATAGAATTAATTAATAGTAGCGAACTAATATATTAAGGAATTAAAAGTAATGAATAAAGTTTTTAAAAAAGAGGCCGAGAGTTTCCGTTAATATAAACGGGATCTTAATAATTATACTAGAGATACTATATCTTTTTCTAGGGATTCCGATAGGAACTAAATATTTTATATAATATAATAATAATATTGAATTTTTTTTTTCTTGAATTAGCGCTAGTTAAGCTCACCTAGATATATTATTTAATAATATATTCTAAATATCTATATAGACTATATTTAAAGTAAAAGTATTTTTATAATTATAATATCTTATCGCTATCGTATATAGATAGTTTAATAATAAATCGAATTTAGTTATACCTTAAACTCGTATAATAAAGTTATAAATATAGAGGAGAATATCCGTTATATAAATATTAATATAAAAGTAGTAATATTTAATTTTAATATCGGCTCCGTTTATTTTATCTTATTATTTTATATAGTTCAATAACCTCTTTAATTATATCTATATATTTATATTTATTACCCGCCTATTTAAAGATTTTAATTAGTTTACTAGTACTAGTAAACTCTTTATTTAATAGTTATTAATTATATTCTTCGCCCTAACTAGTCTATTTAACTTTATATTAGATATTTTCCCTATTTTTAACTTTATTAATTACCTCTTCTATTTCTTATAGTTTATTATTATTAATAAATTCGGGGGCTTATATAAAAGATTCCGCCGTATTAATATAATCGCGAAGATAATATAATTTAAATAACGATATATAAAAGATATTATGAATTTTATACGTAGAAGGTAGTAATAAATAGTAAGTTTATACTTTTATTTTATTAACAATCTTAAAGGGCCTTATAAATTTATAGGATAATCTCTTATTTAGGCGCTTTTACTTTAAATTCTTTATTATTAATATAATTAAATCGTTAACCTTATAACTTTATAGTTTATATACTTTATTATATTATTTAGTTTAGTATTCGGTAGCGCTTTAAAAATACTTTATAACTTTATTTTTTAAAGTTTATAACTATCGTACTCTATTATTTATAACTAGTACTTTTTTTTTTAAAAATCGTCCTCGACCTCCTAGCGGATTTTAGGATAAGAACTATATATATAAAAAAACAGCGTTATTCCGACGGCGGTACTCTAATTATTATTTATTAAGAATTCTACTATAGGTAGTAATCTAGCTTAATTAATTTACTTATTATTAATAAATATATATAAATAATACTCTAATATTTAATTTTAATACTTTATCTATTTATTCGTTTAGGGGTAAAAGATAGTATTTAAATATTATTTAATTTTCGAATTAAAATATATAACCGACTAGAAAGTATTTATAAAAATAAAGCCTCTCTAATTAATAATACTATTAAATATACTATAGTAGTAAATAATTTTAGAATAAAATACTTCCGCTAGCTAAACGGTATTAATTTTAATAATTATAAATATATATTTAACTATTTTAGTAAATCGATTTATAATAATAAAAATAATATTATAAATAGTACCTCTATATTTACTAGGCGGCAAACTAGTTATAAAATTTATAGAAATTTTCTTCTATAGTTAAGTAGTAATAGGAAGCGAATTTAATTCGTTATATAAATAATATCGCGGCGCCTTCGTCCGCTAATATATATCGTAAGTTTTAGTATAATCCGTAATTTATTTTAGGCTACCCTCTTAGAAAAAAATTCGGGTAAATAATTTATATAATTTCGTAGCGCTAAAGTAGCCTATTAGATAATTATTATAATACTTTTTTATAAACTCTTCTTTTAGAGCTTTATCTCTTAATATATAAAAGCGACTATTATATTTTAATAATTACTCGGAGTCTATAACCTATATTTTATTCTTTATATAATAGCGGTTCTTTAATATATTCGCTCTAGTTCGAAAAGAGTTTACTTAATTATTATAGATTTATAATTCCCGAATTAATATTTTAATAGGTCTTTTAGGATTATTATATATAATTTTAAATACTATTATAATATCCTACTTTAGAATTATTACTTTTAATTTTATAATTTAAAAAGTAGAGGTTATAGTTATCTTTACTTTTTTATTTTCTTCCGATAATTAACTACTAGTTTAAAGAGTAAGTTTATTCTAAAGTATTAATAATAATTTAATATTTAATAATAATACTCCCTTATAATTAGGGCGCCGCGATAGTATATTAATAGAATTTAATTTTCTAGCCCGATAAAAGATTTTAAAGTTATAGATAGTTAATTTAAATATTTAATAAACTTATTTAAAATTTAGTTCCTTCTATTTTATAAAACTCTTTAGGTTATTATAATTAAAATTAAATTTTAATATAATAAAAACTACTTTCTAGGTAGTATTATTATTATTTTATTATTATTATAATAACGAGTAATTCTTAATTATAAGTTTTATAATTTTATTCTAGGGGATTTAATTTCCGCGACTAGAATATTATAAAGTATTAATAATTATCTTTATCCTACTACGATAATATAGAGTTAAGGTTAAAGTTAGAAGTATTTATCTCTATATATAATTACTTAATTAGATCGTAATAGTGTAGAAAAAGTATATTTATAAATATATCTAGTAAAATCTAAAACGCTTCCGTAGCGCCGTCTATTTGTTTAAATAGATTTATTTTCTTACCTACTTTACTACTCTTAAATAGATTAGTAAATAGTATAGTTATATTAAAATAATTATAGATAAATCGTTTATAGAAGTTAACGAAGTCTAAAAAGATTTATACCTCCCGATAAGTTTTTAATTAAGGTTATTCCTTAATAATCCTAATATATTCTAGGTCTATAATTACCTTATTAATTAATATAATAAAACCTAAAAACTCGACCGTTTTAATATTAAATTAGTATTTCTTAAAGTTAATAAATAGTTAGAATTAACGTAATTATTTAAATATTTATTTAATATACCGTTAATACTCCGCCGGATTAGTACTATAAATTAGGATATTATCTAGATATATTACGTACATTATATTTATTATATTTATAAATATATAGTTAATATAAATTTAAAATATCGCTAGTGCGTTAGCGAGCCTAAAAGGTATAACTAAATATTTAAAATAAGTATAGCGAGTTCGGAAAATAATTTTCTATTTATCGCTTTTTTTAATTTAGATCCTATAATAAATATTCTTAAAGTCTAACTTCGTAAAGATTTTAGAACTATATAAATAGTCTAATAGCTCGGTAATTAAGAGTAATAAATATCGATTTTTAATAATTACCGCGTTTAAACTCTAGTAATTAACGTAAAGATATAGCCTATTATTCTTTTTTAATATAAAAAGAATAGGTATTTTAATTAAAGAGGTAAAGTAATAAATTTAATATCTATAAAATAAAGATTCTAAATAATATCGTAACTTCGATAATTTAGTTTAAAATAAATTATAGAGAAATTTATAAAGTAGTTCTTTATTAATTTTTATCTTAATAGCGTAATCTTTTTATTTAAAAGTAGGTAGGGTACTCGCCTTTTTATTAGAAAAAATATTATAAAACCTTATAAATTCTCTAGGAATCTTTAGGTTAAGAAGTTCTTCTTATTTATCTTATACTATTATAATATATACGACCGCGAATATATTTAATTTATTTTTAAAATTATTAATGAACTTAGCTAGTTCCTTAATTTATAAATTACTAGAATTAATTTTAAACCGCTATTAGTCCGCCTTAAAATTAATTAATATTTTTAATTAACGTAATTTAGGTATACCTAGAATAATATTTAAATCTTTAAAGTTTATAATATAGAATAAAGTACTATATTTACGTTTTTAATTTTAATTATCGACTATTTAATAGTTTAATTAATACGCGCTATAATAATATATACTTTACCCGTTAATTACTTTAGTTAATATTAAAGTAGTATTATAAAGTTCTAAATTATTTTTAACGACGAATTACTATAAAATTTAAATTAATTTATACTTTAGAGTTAATCAAGGTAATAAGTTATTTAATTTTATTTTAAAGAGTAATCTAACCTTTAGAAAGAATAGAAGGGTATATCTTTATTAATTATTTTTCTTACCCTTCTTTCGAGGCGTAAATTAGATTTGATTATTTTTATTAATACCGCGCCGACGTATATAACTAGTTTATTTATATTAAGATATTTAGATTTAATATAACTTTCTATTTTATAGTAATAATAAATAATCTTATTATACGAAGAATTAATAGTATTAGTTTTACGTTTATTACTTTTCTTTTTTAAATATATTTACTTAATACTATCGCCGGTATTAGATTTAATAATTCGATTTATTATAAATTTTCCTTTATTAGGGTTTTTTAACTAGGAACCCGAATTAGAATTAAAGTTACTTATTAACTATATATACTCTAGATTCTTTTTTTATATAATAACTTGAGTAAAAATTTCTTCCCTTTAAATAAATATATTATTAATATTAAGGATTTTATTTTTAAATTTAGGCTTAAATTTAGTTAAGAAGAAATTTACTCTATATTTCTCTAAGAATTAAAATAACTAGGCCTTTATTTCCTTAAAATAAATCTTAAATAATAATATTTTTTAATTAAATTATTACTTAGTTTCCTTTTACTTTTTATAAACGAGGAGACGACGATTAATTAAATTCGTTATTAAATTAAAAAGGAACTTTTTAAAAAAGTTAAATATAATACTAGTTAAATTATATAAATCGTAGTATTTATATTACTACGTTAAAGGGTTACCCTCTAACGAGTCTATATAATATACGATCTTTAAATAATTAGTAGTGAAATATTTAAGACTAATTAAAAATTTAATATTTATATTACGGAATTAATATAAATATTTACCTTCGCTCGTACCTTTATAAGAATATATTTTATTAAGGCGTAGTATTTTCGCCCTAATAAGAATATCCCTATTATATATAGTTAAGTTTATTATTATTTTACTAGTAGGCGTAATAATTAGAGGACCTCTACTATAAATAATAGATTCTACTAACGCTCCGTTAGTAGGTATAAAAATAGTAGGATTATATAACTTTTAATTTTAAATTTATAATATCTTTAACTTTTACTATTATTTAAGGCGACGATTTTCTTCTTTAATAATTTTAAACTATATATTTAAAGTCTCTTCGGAGGGTAATAATACCTCCGAATTTACTATTATTTTTACGGCGGGGGTCGTCGGAGGGGGGTTAATTAATATTATTATTATTAAATTCTTCTAGACGTCCCGAGGTTAAACCCGATATTATAATAATAATAGGCTTTTTCTTTAAAAAGATTTAAAAGATTAAAACTATAATATCTAAAGCCGCTAGTATAAAGCTAGTAGTTTAATAATAGTATAAAGAACGTAAAGTAATTACGGGGTTTATTAGTAAATAATTCTTAAATCCTAGATTTAATAATAAAACTAATCTCTAAGAATTCTAATAATACGGGGGAATATTAATTTAATATAAAATTATTAAAAGTTAGAACCCCGCGATACTAAGACTAGAACTCTATATCGATAAATAATAATATAATAGAGGTAGCGGGGCGTAGATATATATAATATACTAGCGCCTTTAACGGGGCGTAAATATATATAATATATTATTACTTTATAATAAACCTATTAATTATATCTTGAATTTAATAACTTAACGAATACTCTTTAATTTTTATTAATTTCTACGGTTTTAGAATCGCCTTGAATAGAGCTATCTATTTATATAATATAAATAAATTAAAAGAATTATATATAGAGCCGGTAGCGTAACTAAAAAGAAATTTATATTCGAATATATTTAGAATATATATTCGAATATAAATTGAATATAAATATAGGGGTCTATATTTAGAATATAAATATAGTAAATTTATATTTTGAATATATTCTAAATATTAGTTATATATAGATATATATATATTTTTCGCGTTTTTTCGCGTTTTTTTCGCGTTTACACGCGAATATTTAATAATTATATAAATTTTAAATTTTAAATTTTAAATAGACTTAAATATATATATATATTACTACTACTATATAATTATAATAATTTAGAAATTTCTAATTATTCTATCGAGATTATAAAGTAATTATTATATTTTAAAACTTTATTTAATAAAAATTAAATAGTAATACCTAGTAAATATATAAAAACTACTATATTATAAATAATACTATATATATATATAGTAATTCTATTTATTCTAATCTTGAATCTCTTCGATTTCGCTTTCGTTATCGATTTTCTTATTTATATCTTTAATTACCCCCTAGTTTTTAAGCGATATAATTATTTTCAAAATATCTTTAAATAATTTATTACGATTTTTCGTAATAATATTACCGGCTTGAGGGAATATTCGCTCCGAGGGGGCCGAGGTAGCTGGAATAACGAGATATTATCTCGCTAGTATAGAAAGAATAGGAAATTTAGCGCTATTAAATTTCTAATATTCTAATTAATTTTACTAGATATATAAATTAGTATAATACTATTAATCTATTAATAGAATAAACTTTTACCGCTCTATAGGCTCGAGGTTCTCGAAAATAAATTTCGTATTCTTTTTTATTTCGACTAGTAGTACTAGTATCGCTAAATAGTAACTCGTCGTCGCTATTAATAATATCACTTTCGTCTCGTCTAGTAGTCGAACTAGTAGTCGAAGTCGTAGATAGAATATTAAAGCGTTCTTTATATCTAATTATTACTATTAATATTATTATTAATTAATTAATTAATTAAAAAAATACTTACTCTCTAAAATCTTTAATAAATTCCGTAGTAATAATATTAATATCTTAAGAACTTAATCCCTAATTATTAAAGACTGAGGTTTTAAATCGAGGATCGAGAATCGTTCCGAAGAAGATATTTTTATACGTAGATTTCCAAGTTCTATAATCAAATTTAGGAAACTATTTATCGATTTTAGTAATACCGGCTCGATAAGAATTTCTAAGATTAATTTCCTAATATTTATTAATATATATCTCTATATTAATAATTATATAAGAATTAAAAAATTTACTAGACTCTCGTCGTTGAATTTTTCCCCTAGTTTTATTCGAATTTGATATATATAAGGATATATATATTGAATAGTCGGGTAAATTTCGGCGTGTAATTTCGTAGAAGTTTTAACGAATATTATAAAGATATCGAGATAGTCTTTAATATATTTTAACTCGTCGTCGGTAAAACGTAGTCGATTCTTATATTTTATTTTCTCGAATATAGTAATAGAGCTATTAATAGCTTTATATAAATATAAGAATCGTCGAATTATTTCGTAAATAGAGCTCTAGCGCGTATCTTAATCTATAATAGAATTAATTAATTAAAATATAAATAGTAAATATATTTACCTATTCGAATAGTATGAGGAAAAGATTAATTATATATTTTTATTTGATTTTCAAGTATTCGTTCTGGCTCGGCTCGTTATTTGAATATAGTAGCGATTTTTCGAATTCTTCGAATCGGATAAATATCTAAATTAATTAATTAGTATACTAATAGTAATAACTGTAAAAAAGAAATTAGATATCTTTATCTTCTTCTTTATCTTCCTCGTTATTCGCTATATTTTGAATTACTCGTCTATCGTTCGGTTTATAGGTTAAAAATCCTAGTATATTTTAAACGACGTTATTTAACGTATCAACTATACACTCTATCGTATATATCTCTCGATTATATAAGGTTTTATACTCGGTTCGAAGTATTTTAAAGAGTAATAGATTTTCGGAAACTTTATCGCTTGTAAATCTATTAATTAATTAGTAAATAGTAAAATAATTAAGAATTTAATTATTTACGTTAAAAGTTTATCGTATAAGTCGAATTCCTTAAGACAGTTTTTTATAACCGATAAGATATATCCGGCGTCGTGAATTTCTTTTAAATCTTCTATTCCTATAGCTCTCGCTATTAATTCCTACTCGGAATTAATATAATGAATAGTTATTCCGAGATATTCGTCTTGATTACTAGCCGTCCAATCGTCGAAAGTAAGTGAATATCTAGTATTATATTTCTTATATAATAATAGAAGTTCAATTTTAATTTTTTCGACGTTCGTTCTATAGAGTTGAACGAGTTCGTTTCGAATACTCTCATAGTAAAGAGCCGGGATATCGCTATTATATATATTAGTTATTATTATATATCAATTTATTAATAGAATAATTAGACGTACCTTCGATAATATAGTAGTAAATTTTTAAAAGCTTTACTCGTAACTACTTAAAACGAGATATTATTCTCTATAAGAAAATAGAGAATTTTCGTTTTAAAAGTAGATTTATTAAAATCTTTACAAAGCGAAAAATTAGAAGGATATTTAGCGAGTCTTCGACTACTAAGAAAAGTATTTAAAGTAGTATCTTGAGATTAAGACTCTATAATTAATATTAGTATTTATTAGATAAATGAATAAATAAATAAATAAATAAATAAATAAATAAATAAATAAATAAATAAATAAATAAATAAATAAATAAATAAATAAATAAATAAATAAATAAATAAATAAATAAATAAATA
>JAABUW010000385.1_pt1 | contig 88563 bp, 17 predicted proteins | sample 5560081 | NCBI WGS metagenome assembly JAABUW01 (sample SAMN10711882, study PRJNA513363) | rock metagenome | isolation source: Antarctica rocks | place: Antarctica: Victoria Land, Knobhead sud
GCCATAGATACGCGCATACATGGCCATTGCTGCTGCCATAGATACGCGCATACATGGCCATTGCTGCTGCCATAGATATGCGCATACATGGCCACTACTGCTGCCATAGATATGCGCATACATGGCCACTACTGCTGCCATAGATATGCGCATATATGGCCATTCTTGCCCCCATAGATGCGCGCATACCCCCATTTATGGCCTATACATACGCGTATATATGATGTTCCATGATCGCCCCTATCGACGGCAGCGACCCCCCGGAACCACCCCCAACGCCAGTAACTTTTGATTCCCGGATTCAATCGATTCGCGCGAAATCTACGCGGGGGTGGCGCCCGGGCTGCGCGATACTGGATATATGGCGACGTTCTGCCAGGTACAGCTATAGGATGCGCCGGTGACAGGACCTTGGCCATAAGTGGGAGCCTTGGCCATGAATGGAATGGGGCTATGGCCATGAATGGAATGCGCCATGGCCATGAATGGAATGCGCCATGGCCATGAATGGAATGCGCCATGGCCATGAATGGAATAGGGCCATAGCCATAAGTGGGGCCATGCATGGGGGCCATGTTGGTGGCGCATTCTAAATTTAGGCATTCTCACGAGCCAAAAACATTCTCAGGAGCGCGTTAGATTCTCAGGGGCGCTCATATCGCTCTAGAGTCAAGACATAGTATCACCCCGCTCAAACCAGCTCAACCGGCTCACGAGCGCTTATAGCGCTCAGAGCCTACCCTACACTTTTGTAGATGTAGCGCTAGCCCTTTTAAATTAGATTTAATAATCACGCTAGCCTTCTTAGGTAAGGTCTTAAACTAGATTTAGTTAACTAACTAAGAATAGAAGTAGAGAAACTTAGAGACTAGTATTTTAGTTTACTATCTTACTTTATTAGACTTAGTACTATTATTCGAATATGAATAATTTTTTTCTCACAGAGACATCAAGATCGAAACTCGAACACTCCAGCGCAAAAGCGTCACGATCGTCACCCGATTGGGAACGGAGCCAGGGATTTGTGATTAGAGCTGGCGGCTGAGGAGTGATTATTCATCTCTGCTCAGGGAGTAGGTCTAGAATATTTGGACCCAACCAATCTTGAGTGCAGGTGGTGTTTCACTGTTAGTGGTGATTTTCTGTATCTGTCATACACGGCGACTGTTATGTGTATGCAGTGTGCCAAAACCATGGCAGGATACTTAAGAGCCGCAAGGTCTTTTAGTCGAGAGTCAAGGAGTTCTGGCTGATAGGGGAAAAGTCGTGCTTCAATTCTGCCAAAACGGAGAGCGAGATGTTATGCTCAGTCCTGAAATCGTGATTCGTGAAATAAGACAGGTCGTTATAGCGCACTCCGTGGTATTGATGCGCATTTGACTGCTTTACTCATGCCTGATATTTACAATTCTAGTCTATCTCTATGCATCAACAACTGTAAATGCAGCACACCAAGCGCCAGGCTCATTCCGCTCATCTTCACATACGCATCTCGGTATACACATCGATCATCCCTTTCCTCTCACAATTAGCCCTGTACCACCTCACCTACCCCCCCGATCATCTAAAAATCCTGCCGCGCCATCTTACTACGTCTCCGTATCGTCTCGCCATATCTATACAGCACAAACGGAATCGGAATAAAATAAATTGACAAAAACCCCAGCAGCGAACTCGCCCACGCAACTCCCAGATTATTATCCATCGCCGTTGTTGCGAACGAAGGGAATCCCGCCCCGAACGAACTCCTCATAAAATCATTCCCCGCCAGCACACTAGCCGCGTACTCTGGATACGCATCGGAGAGATAGTTCAGCACCGAGGTAAAAAGCAGGAATATCCCGATGGCAAACCAGCCCGATTCAATAATCGTCATGATCCAATGTATACTCGGCCTTGCGGACCAACCGAACCAAAATAGACAGATGGGGATTGCGAAGGCGCCTACGAATGATTGGGGGAGGCGTTTTTCGGGTTTCAGTTCGCCGTTCTCGTCGAATTGGGGCTCGACGACTTTGTAGAGGTAGTAGAAGAAGGGGGAATGACGAGGATGTAGCCGCCGAGGATGCCGACGAAGGCGAGACCTTATTCGCTGAGGGTGAATTTGTAGATATCTTCGAAGACGATGGGGAAGGATTACGGACCAGATATAGAGGTGGCCGTAGATTAGGGCGATGTAGAGGTTTAGAAGGAGGACGATTGGTTCGCGGAAGTTGAGGGTGATGGGTCGGACTAGGGCGATGAGAACGATCTGCTCGGGTTGATTATTTTAGTATATTAATCTGTTCTAGAAAATGGCGGCGAGGAAATCTTACGCCTTTTCCAGTCATGCTCTCGGCCATTACCTCTGGCAGGCATCGTAGGCTTTGAATACCGGTCAACTCCCTCAAACGCCTTGTCCGCCTGTATAGAATGTTCATGGAGCTCGTCTCTGGCAAGAAAAATATGAAAAGTATAAGAGATAAGCCGGAAAGCCACATCAGCTCCCAGATCGTCGAAATCCAGCCTTCATGCTGAGCGGCAAAGCCTCCGACCAAGGGACCCAGCACAGGGCCACAGGCGGCTGCGACGCCCCAAATGCCAATCGCATACGCTCTCTTCTTGGGCGCGAAAATGTCTCCAATACTAGCGCCGCCTGTAGCTAGCACGGGACTGCCGATGAAGCCTGTCAAGAAACGGAAGCAGAGCAGCATGGCGAAGTTGACCGCTAGAGCTGTGGGAACCTGAAAGATCACGAAGACGGCCAAGGTACCGATACATATTGGGTTACGTCCGATCTGGGGGATCTCGCTCATGGGTGCCCAGATCATGGGGCCAAGTCCGTAGCCAGTGACAGAGAGGGTCAAACCTAGGGTGGCTCTCGCTTGAGAAACGCTAACATCTTTGACGACTGTCTCGGTGCCTGCACTGTGAACGGCTTACCCAATGTATACGGAGAAGGTGAGGACGCAGATCTCGAAGGTCACGAAGACCTTTTTGAAGGTGGACCAATTGAGAGGGTTCTACTTCTCTGTCAGTTTCAAAGCTCGAAGACGAGGTTGCTAACATGGAAGATGGACGTACTTCTGGATCATTGTCTCCGAACCAGGTTACCATTGTAATATCTCGAACCTTCTTGGTGTCAATTCGTTGGCCGGTGACCGTACTGCTCATTTGGTATTTTCTTTCCTCCTCTGCAGTCCGTGCACGGTTCATTCGGTATTCGCTCTCCTCATCCCTAGGCCGTGTTCTCGAGGACGCTTCTGATGAGTCTGCCCGATCTCGCTTCTCTTTCTCATCCGGTACTTGACCATCTGTATTGCCATGCAGCGCCATGTTCTTCGTCTGATCACGATGGATGTATAGCTTCCATAAATTTGGGTCTCTTTCTTCTGCATATCGTAGTAGCTTGCCCTTGGATACGAAGTGCACGAAATGTCCGATGGCAGTATCGCGGATTAGTTCTGACATTGTAAAAGATAACAATTGCTGACAAGGAAAAAGGGAGAAAATATCAAGCTAAGAAGGAATGTTAGGTAAAGTGATCCATACAGATTATGTACATAGAATGCCAAGAGCTAGCGTCAATCACCGGGAAGGCTCCAAGGCACACAATTCGCTGAAATCCAATTGGGGTCCGAGAAGCGTAAGGTACTTTAATCGGGGCTTGTTTTTAATTATATGCTGAAATTGAGGAAATAAAGTATTGATGATGGCAAGATCGACAACAAACAGATCGCGCTAATCTCCCTGTCATCTACCCGTACTATTTATTTCGCTACTATACCTACTATGGTAAACGGCTACCTCAATGGGGATCCGACCCCCACTACTTTCGTACTTCAGTGTCTGTGTCGGTGAATTAGCCAGAGCGGTAAGGCGTGCCGTTTTTGGCTAGCTCTCCAACTTCCTACTGCCCCCTGCAGTGCCTCCCTCTAAAATTGAGCTGCTGTCGCAAGTCTTAGATGCTCGCTATCGCCGAACTTGAAAGTGAATAAGATGAAATTTTATCTTATAACATAGACCGTAGTCTCCTCCCCCCTTTTCGATCTATTGTGTTAGCTGTACTTTAGCTTACTCCCACTGCACGGGCGCCACAGCCATACTTGCGCAATTCAGAATCCTTTCGGGCCTTCGCGTCCCAGCGCACAGCAGATGCCACCTGACTTGTGTAAAATCGATGATGTTGATCGACTCTCAGAAGCACTGTGAACTGATACTGCTCCGCCGAAGGCATTGAACCGTTTGCAGACCAGCAAGTTTAGCGATATCGTTACTAGTTTCGACTGGATACTTGCAGATATGCGATAGTTGTTGCAAGCTCGCTCGTCATTGTATATATACACTCGAAGCTGCTTGGCAGATTTTATATAAATGGGAATTAGGTTCCGCACTGTCGTCACGAGAGCGTGCTTTTAATTCTATCAACCCGTGCCACCCGCTCGTTTGCCTCCAGGTGTAGCAGTCAAAGCTACTTCTACAGCCTGTGTATCCTTGCTCTAGCAAATACTTCATTCAACTTAAAATGCTTATGGGATCACTCGCACTCCGCAGCCATATACACTAATCAACGTCTGTGAGAGAGTTGCAACGTGATCTGAAATCCATATGCATGTTGCGAGGTCAAATCGGGCGTAGAACAAGATGGCTGTGATACAACCTTACCATCGTCTTTGTACCTACTGCAGCGCTCTCGACAGTCACTTAACCCGGCATTGTCCTGAACGATTTCGCAGTCTTTGTCGAGCCTGAACGAGACGAGAATGCAACGCCAAGCGCTCTATTCCGAGATCCTGGGGTGCAGGGAAAGCTTAGAGTAACGACAATGCCTGGAGATTTCAAGGCGTTGATCTGGTAATAACACCATGGCTCACAGGATGTCATATTTCCCAACCTCAAGGCAATAACAAATGACCTACTGAAACACGTGTGCTCCGATCCATTGAAGTTCCGTGGCTTGCAAAGCTTTTGCGAGAAGGTTGAAAAGTATAGAGACGCGGAAATTGTTACCAGTGTCGCCGCCGAGGCCATCGATCCAGAGATCAACAATTTGCAAGGCAGATTTGTTACCGTGCAAGAGTTAGCATTATTCCTTCAAGAAACATGGATGCAAGCCTTTGCTGACAATTCAGTAGACTCCGAAGCATGTTACAAAATCAGTTGAGCAATAGGAACCTCTTCAGCCACGGCGGAGGCTATCTGAACTTCATCACCGATAATCGAGTACCAGAGTATCATCGAGATTATGTGGATCAAGCAATTAATCTCAACATGCGTTGATATTATCAACGCCCACATCCATTCCTTCATCAGAGGAGATACGTCGACCCTACATTATTACCTCTACGAGGCTGGACAGGTTCATCGCAAGTACCACTTATTCCGAGCTTTCTGCATTGATGCCAAGGCATTCTAAGGCCATGAATCATATCCCTTCTACCAGGCCCTGCTCGAGATGATCCTGTATTTGTCATTCCAGATGGTCATTTACTCTACGATGACAGAATTCCTGCCATCGGAGTACAAAGGGTGTCTCAAGAACCGCTCAATACATCTCATCATCGTTCTCCTCTTTTTCAAGGTCAAAGCATGACATCAAAGGTGAACCATTTCTACTTCGCAGATCTTTCTCTCTCAGATGACTCTGATGTTCGGAAATGACCAGACGTGCGAAAACACGCACTGGAGAAGTCAGCTAGCCGCAAAACTCACAAGCCGACAAGTACGGACTCCTCATCAGCTCTGAGGACTGCTATAGAAGAAAATCGACATGTACGAGATGTGATAGGGCCATCCAATTTCGATCAGACTTTAGATGTTTCGAACAGCGTTGATCTTCAAGCGGAAATGGACAGTGTGCGCAATCAATTGCGCGACACATCGACTGTCAAGGACCCCTATTTTCTCCTATAGGTTCATTTCGAGGTCGAATCTGGCTCATATTTGATAGAGTACACCTCCCTCTTGTATACAGTTAGCTAAGGCTAAAATCAACGGATGCAGTGCTATATTGTCCTTATGAATCCCGGGAGTAGGCATCACCAAGGAGAATGCTCTCATCTGTCCATTCAATTTCTGCGCATCCAGAACCATGATGTCGGACGAAAAATCCAAGGACAAGTATCTCAAAGAGTGTCAAGATTTTCAGCGTATGGTTTTTACAGTCATTGGTGCTAGTAGTGTCCGTGTAGTCTTGATATGTGGACGAATGACGCAGGCGGCGATGTCTAGACACAGCACATGGCCCGGAGTTCACCTACACCTTGAAAGGCATACGGTTCCAGCGTGAATGGAGCTTGATAGATCACACATACGCCGGGTTGTTGTCGGCGTCCCTGGGCTCGACAAATTGAGGTTCGGTAAAACTTAAAGAGCGATGGCGTTCGGCATCAAAATTTGGCTATGGAGTGCGCTTTGCAACCGTTCTCACAGACACGCCGGACACCAGACACAACTTCTATCAGCTCCGAAGCGTGGTGAACCAGGTCCTATCCCATGAACCGGTGGCAATTGGGTTCGTTTGGCTTGGCGGCGGGACTCAGCCCTATAAACGAACCCTCTACCGGTTCATGGGATAGGCTTTATCGGACGAGCGAGCTAGTGGACCAAAAGCGACTGCCGATTCAATCGATGGCAATCTGAAAAAGTGGCTCGAACGCTGGGGGTTCAGCACGAGAGATGCTAGAATTGAGCTCAGAAAACTCGGTCGGGCGTTCACCGAAGCTCTCCACATGCTCACCCTTGTCTTATGTACAGAAGCAGAAAGAAGAGGAGGCTCGTCGGCAGCGAGAATGTACTATCGGCGGCAAATTCAGGCTCAAAAGCACCATCCTGTCAAAGACCTGGAAGCCGTCCGCCGTCTCATGATAACAAAGGAAACGACAGGTATCAATAATGCGCCAGGAGCTGAGAGGTGATATGGAGGTTGTTCCCATGGAACAGAGGTTTTGCATGGCGCTCAAGAGTCTCTTAAAAATATACAAACTCTTTTGTTCGTCGTATCCCTTCCACCGGCAGAAAGAGGGTTCGTTTTGCTTGGCAGAATGCCCTCATGTGCGACGGGCTGTATACAGTATAAGTTAATGCGCACTAGACGAAGTTCTTGGAAACTTCAGTGTATGGTACTTCAGGCTCGAATTGACAAAAGCAATCGCGAGAATTAAGGACTTGATCCCCGTGCTGTCGCGCTCTAGCTGGTTTGTTCTGGGGCCTCAAGAAGTGATGTTCCGTGCCAAGGAAAACGAACCCTCTGCCGGTGGAAGGGATACGATAGCCATGGTCCTCAGGCCTCAGAGCCTGCGAGTTTGCCATCTCGCTGGGATGCTTCCAGAATGCTATTCAACGACGGAGGTTTCGATAGGCTCAATGGAAATCTGTCAGATCGAGAACCGGGGGTCCGCCAAAGGTCTCATCCTGGGACTTCAGACAATGAAGAAGTCGCTAGAACAACCGGAATGCGTATTGATCGTTCCCCTCCAAGAAAACTTCGAGACGGCGACTGCATACAGACAATGATGCAGGAAGGTGTGGTCTTCGATAAGTGGAGAGGCAGCAATGCCGAGGCCCGGAGGCAGCTCTCTATAGGCAATTGCGCACTGAATCGGCCTGACAATTGTATGCTGGCTAGACTCTCTCGCGAGAAACGCCTTCGAATATGGATTGACTATGAAGCTGCCGATATGCATCCAGAGGCTGGGTATAAAAACGGTCATTCTGACTCGCGGAGATTCGCCTTCCAAGTGGCAACGCCAGATGCTCCAAGAAACGATGCTGCATATTTCTTTCCGCTTCCACTAAGAACTGCCGGGGAGGATAATTCACAAAAGCAGCGTCGAGGCGAGCTTGCAAGGCTACATCTTTCCCAGAGAATCGTTGACAAAGGGAAGATTTTTAAGATGCGAGCTAATGGGCAACGAATGAAGTGTTGAAGCTGCTAGGGTAGAGTAGGGTCAGAGGCTACGAGATTACAAGCTGGGTGCGATCCAAGGTTTGTAAGGTATTTCAAGGGGCCCGCAACGTGGTAAAGAATAGTATTTGGTCGAGGACTGCCTGAAAGAGGACTGACCTTGTAAACCACACGACGTAGAGACGGTACTTTAGATGCTGATCTTCGAGCGGAGGATTACGTGATCAAAGGGCGTTCTGCGTAGATGTTGTTGAAGCATGATGAAGAAGCCTTCGCGACTCGGAGGTTCCGAATCGGCCTTTCCTTCAAAGTTTTGCGGACAAGCCTCAGAAGGAATCACCCCCGACTCGGTCACTTGGACACCCTGTAGGACCGAGTACCCGGAATCTGCGGTATTCTCACTCCGGGGTCTAGCTCTAGGGATCTCTTAGGGGGCAAACGACCAAATTAGTATAACTTATGAAGTGTATGAGTATGGACAAAGGCTTTGGTACGAGAGTTGTAGGAATTAGCAATTACTACAAGTATATACGCGGAATCGTAGCATCAAAACGAACGGTTATGGAGATAACACAAGGTGTCCGACTCAGGGGTGTGACCGAGTCGGGGGAGACAGCTCACCAGAATAGCATAGTACAGCATATAAAATTTCAGAATTATTCAGGATTGAAAAGAAGTAGAATCTCAGAAGTTATGAACAAGACTGTTAAAGCACGTGCGGGGGATGGCGTGATCTTGACAATGGCTGGTGCAAAATAAAGAATATAAATTAGATAAGGTTCACCTTTTCGCCTTCGGGCATTTGGTCAATTTGAAACGATACAGAGAAGATTAGCATGGCGTAAGTGTCTACCCGAAGCCGCGTTCTTCATTGCTTAACTAATAATTACACAGCCCTGCACTAAGGATGACACGCTCAAGTAGGCCGCTAAAAATCCTCAAACTTTCCACGATACTGACCTATCCCAGTCAAGGAGAAGCTACAAGTTTTTTAGCTTCGTAAATATATAGAGGTTTCTTTATAATTTTAACTCTAACTAATATAATTAGTTCTTATTATAAAAACTAGTACTTTATTTTAATTCTTTATCAAAATTTATCGAGTTTATTAAACTTCTTCGGGTTGACTCTCTATTACGAAATACTAAATTTTATATTTAATTACGACTAGCGCGCTTTTAGTATTTACTATATATTAATTTATAACTCTATAGACTTTAAAAAATCAATTTATTATTAATAAATTAACTAAATTATTCTATTTATAATTTAAATCTTAACTATATAATTTATTCTTTAATACTTTTATTTTTTAAAATCCTTCGAGTTAATTTATTAACTCCGTAGTTAAACGACGATAAATCTAAATATAGAATTATAGAAATAATTTAAATTTAATTTATCGTAGAATAAAGTTTTTAATATTATAGATAATTATAATATAAATATTCTTCTTTATCGTAAAATATATACGAAAGTAAATATTATATTAATTATAATATATTACTAGTTTAATTAATAATCTTATAATTTTAATTAATAATAAATATATAAAGAAATATAATATTCGTTAATTATTTTATATTAATAGAAATCTAAATTTATATACGAGTCTTTTTATATAATATATATTTATTTTAATATAAATATTATTAACGAATTCTAATAGAAATAATATATAATATATAATATATAATTTAAGATTTTACGATAATCGAAGAATTTGAAAATTAATAATTAAAAACTCGTAAAATAACTTTTAAATATAAATAACACGAGATTCTATATTTAAATATAGTAATACTCGTTCTATTACTAAATATAATTAACTCGAAGAGATTTAATATACTATATCTAAGGGACGAGGGTATATAATATTAATTATAATTAAATAAAATTAACCCTAAATAAATAATAATATAAATTACTCTATTTATACTATTATTATTTATTCTATATATAGTTCTACCCTAAATATTAAATTAATAACTATTCTAAGTTTAGAAATATATTTATAAATTTTATTATTTATAATACTTTTATATACGCGCCCGTATACTTTTTTATATTTTTAAAATTAGTTTATTAATCTCCTTTAATATAATCCGCTTTTATTTCTTTTTTAAATATATTTTTAACTCCTCTTTTATAATAAGTTTCTTAAATTTAACCCTCTATTTAAATATCTTCTATATATTCTTAATTAAATTAAAATCCGGCGACTATAGTAATTAATTATTAATATAATCTAGTTTTATTTTATTTTTAGCGAAGTATATTAAATTTTCTTAACTTTTAAAACTATAATTACTATAATTATCTTTTTAGAAAATTATATACTAGTTTTAATATTCTAACTCTTTTAACCTAACTTCTATATATAATAAAATAAATTAAATATAAGTTTTTTAAATAATATTTCGGCCCTATTTCCTAGGAGCTTTATTTAAAAGATTTTTTTTCGTATATTTAATAACGTCGTTAAGATTTATATTTAATAAATTATAAAAAGTTAGAGGCCCTTTATAATTCTAGTTAATTATAAATTAAATATATTATTTAGAAATACTTATTTTCAGCTTTATCGGCAAATTTTAAAAATAAATATTAATATATTTTAAATATTATTAACTCTATTAGAAAATCGTTTATAAATTTACACTAAAACTTTATATTAAATACCGACCCGAGGTTTAGTAGGATTAGTAAATTAGGGGTCCGGGCAGGGTCCTATTAATAAATAGTACTTACTATTAGTAGGTTCAGTAACTCGATAAATCGTCAGTAACTTAAATATCAGACGAATAGGCCTATTACATGCCCTATAGCATGCGTATTTGCATGCGCATTGGCATACGCCATAGTATGGGCTATAGTATGGGCCATAGTATGCCCTATGGCATGCGCAATGGCGTGCGCAGCTTGCGCATACCGTTGAATGGCATGCGAATGGCATGCGTAAAGGTATCCTGAATAGTATACGATGTGCGCCCCCCGCAGCAGCCCCTAAAACATCAGACGAAAGCCCCCCATGATATGCGCAATCATGGCATACGCCAAGGCATGCGCCAAGGCATGCGCCATGGCATGCGACATACTATGGTATTTATATGCGTATACTCCCCGGATATACCTAGGTAACGCCCCTATAAGAACTTTTACTAAAACTTATTATTCCGGGCCTAGTAAGTCGCTAGCGTTGATAGTTATTACTAAGAATCGCTATCGTTAATAATATCGATTATAGAATTTTATTTATTTTAGTCTTATTATAGAGTTAAGTTATTATTAATATATTAATAATATATATAAATTACTAAAGTTATTAATCCGGCTAAAATTAACCTAGAGTTATTAAATTTATTAAAAGTAATTTACCCGGACCCCTAATTTACTAAATTTATTAATAAGATACTAGTAACTCTATCTATAAATTAGAGTTATTAGTAGTATTTTTATATTATAGAATAGAGTAGAGAATCCCTTCTCTTCCCCGGCTAGGGAAGAGAACTAGGGAAAAAAAAAAGAAAAAAAAACTCGGTAATTCTCTTCCCTAAAATAAAGAAAAAAAGAGAATAATAAGGAATTTCTTCTTTATTCTCTTTATAAAGTTAATACTATAATTTATTAACACGCTATTTTAATATATATTTTAATTATATTAATTTTTATTTTAACCGCGGGTTATACTAGATAGTCTAGTATATTTCTAAATATTTTTACTAAATATATTAAATATTTTAATATATTTATTTATATATTTATAAAGATTTAATAATTTAATTATATTAAATATATATAAATATAATAGAGTAACTAGACTAGGTTTATTAATATTAAATATATTAAATTCTAGACTTTTAATAAATCTTCGATTTAATAATTATAATTTTCTAGGATAACTAAGATTATTTATATTATATAATATTATAGTAATTATTAATACTGCGCTAGTAGTTTATTTCTATATCGCTTATATTTTCCTTTTACTTCTAGACTTTATTAATTATTTATTTAATTAATAAACTCGTTAAATTACTCGGATATTTTAATATCTAACTCTTTTATTATTTAATTTCTTATAATTATATTTATCTTTATACCTAGTACTATTTAATAGTTACTTTATCGCGGAATTCTCTCTTTTAATAATAATTAAATAAGAATTTAAATCTATATTAGAATCTAAAGGGTATAAAAATCAATATATCTAAAATGATTAATCTCTTTAATTAAAGTTTATTATAAATATTATTATAATATCAAATAATAAATAATAAGAAAGGATAATATAAAATAACTTTTATTAATTATTTTATAGTTAAATTAGAAGATTAAAAAGCCTAGGACTAGCCTATATTTAGATATTAATTAAACTTAATATCGAATAATAAGTTATAAAATAAATTAATATATTATATATATCATTAATTATCTTATAGCCGACGAAGAGAAATAAATTTTAAATTAATCTTTATTTATATTTAATTTAAAATAAGATAATTAAGATTATTTATTTAATAAATAAAGAAAAAAAAAGGCCGAAAAAGAGCTAAATAAAAACCTTAATATAATAAAATTAAGAAATCGTTTAATAAATCGTTTTATAAAAGAGCTTTAGGTAGAGTTAATTAAAATTATTAATTAAAAAACGATTCGACGAGTAAAAAAGACTTTAACGCGTAATAAGAAATAAATAAATTTATTAATTATAAATTAATAAAGAATAATTTAATAAACGAAGATTAATACTATTAATAAAAAGTATATATTAATCTTTATATTAATCTATATTATATTATTTAAACGGGATTAATATATAGTAATATAATAAAGTTTTTTAGGGTAAATATACCCGCGTTATTATAAAAACCGTCGGCGCGTCTTTAGGTAGAGAGATAATTATTAATAATAATAAAGATTTAAATTAAATAAATAAGGAGCCTTTAAAGAATTTAGAAAATTCGTTAAAATTAATAAACTATATACTTTAAATTCGATAGAAAATAAACAATAAAGAAAATTATAATATCGAGAGTAATACTAAAAAAGAAAATTAAAAGAAAATTATTAAGACTTTAATTATATTAGGCTAATAAAGTATAATATAAATAATTTATAATAATTATCGAAGATATTAAATTATAGTATTTAAATCACTATAAGCGAAGATTAAATACTATAATAAATATTCGCTAAAGAAATATAAATATATAGGGTTTTTATATATACGAAGAAATAATTATCTAATATATTTTTATATTAATCTATATATTATTTAATATTAATTATAGGTTAGCGTATATATAAAGGGTTATAAAAATATTTATTATAATTTAATAAGATCTTCGATAAACTCGAGTATATATTATAATATAATATAACCTTTTAGTTTATTATAAATTTAAAGATTTATAAATTATTTAGTGGAAATTAATAAGATATCTAAAGAATAAATAAATATATAATATTAAACGAGGATAATTATAAATAAATTATAATATTAGGACCTAATTAATTATAGTCTAATAATTACGATTTTATTAAATATAGATAAATACTAGATAAAGATAAGGAAGGTATAAAATAAATATTCGGAATACTCTTAAAACCGGAGTATACTAAGATAATAAAAAGAGTAAAGATATTTTAAAAATCTAATAAATATAAGAAACTCGAAAAGGAGTTAGAACGAATTATTTAATTTAAAGAGTTTATAAAGTTATTATAAGATTAAAAGGAGGTAGTAAATTCGTTTAGATTTTTAGGTATATTTCTACTAAATATAATTAATTATTTAAATTAATATTTATTATAGCTAGCCTATTAAAATACCCGAAAATTTATTAATATAATAACTTTTATTATTATTATATTAATCTTTATATCTATTTTATTTATATTCTATTATTAATTATAATTCTAGTTTTTATTTTATCTCTTTTTATTTTTTAAAATCTTATTTATATTTTTATTACCTTATAAAGATTTTTAGAAAAGTCTAGCCTCTTTAGTTAATTTTAATAAAATCGGTTTTAAAGACTCATTTCCTTATATAATCTTTAAACTATTATAGCCTAGATATTTAATTATTATATAAAGCCTAGATATCGCCTATAATTTAAAGAATAATTTTATATTCGATTTTTTCTTTATTATTAAATTTTTTAACGTAGAGTTTTAAATCGAATATAAGTATTTTAAAAAACTTTAATTTATTATATACTCGGAAAGTCTAGTTTATAGATTTATAGATTTATTTTTTATATTTTCTCGAGTTTATTTATAATATTAATATTCTATTTATAATATTATTATAGGATATTTTATTTAAGGGCTAGAATTATATTCTTTGACTCTTTTTTTTTTACGAATTAAACTAGTAGTAGGAGTCCTAGAAAATTCTTTAAATTTTTTTTCTTTAAAATTATTAAACTAGTCTTTATTTATATTATTAATTAAATCTTTATCTTTATTTTTTATTATATCCTTTCCCCGCCTCTTTACTTTTATTTTATATTTTTTAAATATTATTATCTCTTCCTAGTTTAAATCTTATTATAATATTATTATTTTATTCTCTTTAAATTAGAAGCGATTAAGGATTATTAAAACCGAGAAGGTTTTTAAACTATAAGATTTTTAGGCTAAATATAATTAATTAATAATATTAAATACTCGTTTATATTTAACCCCCGTAGAAGGTATAATTAGAATATTACGGGCGGTATAAAAGAGATAATTATAATATAACGAAAATTCCTTTTATTTATTAAATATAAATTTATTTTTATTATTAAATCCTATATTAAATTAGCCGATATAGTTATTAATGTAAAAACTAATATAAATAATAGATTTACTCGTTTCGCGGTAGTTTTAAAATTTATTATTTTAATTTTTCGGAATTAACGTTTTCTTTTTACCTTTAATAAAACGTTAAAAAATATCTATACCGATATCTTTTTTAATATATACTTTTTTTTAATTAGTAATAAATATATACCGATTAAATTATTCTTTAAATTATTCCTAGTAGTAATCCTCCTACTTTTTATTAATCTCTTTATTCTAATTTTAACTCTAAAATATAATTATTTTTTTAATAAAGTTTAAGAGAGTTATTATATTATATAGACCGCCTAAGATTAATTAGGTTTAAGAATAATATTATTTTAATTTAATTTAAACCTTTTGTAAATTTATTAATATAAACTTCTTTTAATTTATATTTTTAATTTTAAACTTTTTCTCTTTATTCTTAAAATAATTAAATAAAGTATTATAAACCGAAAAGATTATATAAATAATCGGTATATATAAGGTATTAATTATTTATATATATTAATAGAACGGTTTATTAAGCTCGATAAAGTAATTTATTTAATTTTATTTATTATTATTTATTTATAATTACTCTCTTTATTTACGAAAGAATTCTTTTAATACCGGCCTTAGTCTTCGGGCTTAGATTAATATATAATATATTAAATCTTACCTAGTTATTATATCCTAGAAAAGCTTTAACGTAGTAAATTCGTTTAAGTATTTTTTATTATATATTCTTTATCCCTAAATTAACCTAGCCGATTAATATTTCTTATTATTGATTTTTTTTTAGATATTTTAAAAGCGCTCGCGCCGTTAATTATTTTTATTAAAATAAATAGAGATTTTACGAATTTATATACTCTAAATTTAATAAATAAATAAAGGTAGGTATAAAGATTAATCTAAAATTAAGAATATATATTTTTATAAAAATAAATAAGATCCCGGGTTCTTTTCCTATATTAGAAAGTTTTTATTTATTTATTTTTTCGTCCTAATTCTTTTAAAAGTCTTTATTCGTTAACGAGATTTTAATAATATTAAGAAGTTCCTTTAAACCTAGTTAAATAATATAAGAAAAATATAAGATATAATAAATTTTAATATTCGTAAAAAAGTTTAATTCGTTATAAATTTCGCGAAGCTCGTATTTAAACTCCTTTTTTATAATTATAAATTATATACTCTCCTCCGCGGATATCGTCTTAAGTAATTAATATATTATAGTATTATTAAAGGTGTTATTTATAATAATTAATATAATACGGTTCCCTAAAATATAATAATAAATAATAATATTTAAGTACCCGGCTAGACTTCTATTACTATATTTATTTTTTATAAATTTAAAAATTAAAAGTACCTTATAATACTATTATCGCTAGTCGATAAAGTATATATTTATAATTATATAACTCTACCGGTTTTTAGAAGACTATAAATCTAGTATAAAAATAATTTTAATATTATTATTAAATAAATCTTAAAGGAGAAGAGGTTAAATCTCTTAATACTTCTTTATTATATAGTTTTTAATTATTAATATAGAAGGGAGAGTAAATTAAGTATTAATATATTTAAATACTCGTTATATATTAATATTATTAATAAATCGTAAAGAGAGTTTAAGCCCGATAATTATTTTTATAAATAATTTAAAGAAATCCTCCTAGGTTATCTCCCGGTCGTTAAATTTTAATATATTAACTTTTTTTTAATCCTCTAAATTATATAATTAAAAATTTATATTAATCTTTATATTTATTATTTAAAAGAATAATAATATACCTAGTCTTTAAACGAGAGTATATATTAAATCGGCTTTATTTTATATATTAAAACTTTCCTCTTATATTTCCTTAATTCGAGGTATATTTTTATACTATTTATAATATTAATTTTTAATATTATATAATTATATTTTTTATAAATATTCCTCGGCTCCCTAGTATTTATTATAATATTATAATCGAAATACTCCTACTCCGGAGTTAACTTTTATAAGATTTATAAAAAATTAAATATATAACTCTTTATTTTATTAATTTTATATTTCTTTTTTCGGTTATAATATTACTATTATAAATAAAATTATATAAGGAAGTCGATAATTATTTCTAGTTTATATATATAATAACGATAGTCGCTACTTTTAATCGTAAAACGTTCGGTAGAAATCTTTACCGTAAATAAAATATCTCGGGGTACTATACCGGGAGGAGAAAAATATTAATTATATATAAAATTCTTTAAAGCGAAACTACTATTTTAAAATATTTTAGATATAAATTATATAAATAAATAAAAAGAGTAGGAAAATAAAAGAATTTAATAATTATATTATTGATTAATTAATTAATTAATTTATATACCTACTCTAGTAAAACTACTTTATTAATAAGGGAGTTCCGCGAATACTCTCCTAGTAAGGCTACTAGCGGCGCCTACTAGTCGTTGAAGAAACCTCGTCGGTTAAAAACTCTAACTTATTAATAACTTATTTCCTCTTTTTACTAGTTAGTAACCGATGACTATAATTATTTTAAAATACTATTTATTCTTTCCTCCGTTTCTCTTTTACTTTAGTTTTAGACTCTATTTATCTATCTCGTAGGCCTATAGGCCGCTTTATTATAAACTTGTTAAACGGTCGATATATACGGCCCTCCGGCCGTAATTATATTATAATTATATAATTTATTTAAGTAAATTATATTTTATAACCGAGAAATACTTTATAATAAAAATATTTAATAAAATATAATAATAAAGTAAATCTACGGTTTTTTATATATATAATAAGTTAGGCTACCCGCTATAATAATTATAAATATATAATTATCCGATATTTATACCCTTTTTCGTAAATTCCTACCGAAACTTAATTAAATTCTTATTAATTAATATTAATAATTATACCTCTAGTTATTATAAAAAGTATAATTAATATTAGTTTTAAACTCTTTAACGGTTTATATAATATAATAATAATTAACCGGGGCTTTTAATCCTTTATTAATTAACGGAGTTTAAAAGTAATAAAAAAAGTATTTAATATATATAAAGTTCCTCCTAAAAAAACTTAAATAAAGAAAATTATAGTACGAGGTAAATAATTAAAGAACGGTAGTAAATAGGATCTCTTTATATTAAACTCGAATTTATTAAATTTACTAATCGTTACTCTATAATAAATTAGGTTTTTTTAAAAAATAACCGATTTTTTAATCCCGAAGTTATCCTTTACGCGCCTTATCCGCGAAATTATATATATATTATATAGACGTTATTTTCGGATCTAATTTATAGCGTTAAACGCGTTATAGGAAGCCGTAAAGACGATATTAATTAAAAAATTTATAAATAAATTTTCAATTATCTTTATTAATATAGTAATTAACTTCGATTATAATATTTAACCTTTATATAATTTATAATAAACGAGTTACTCTAGCCCCGAAGGATATATATTTTATATAATAATTAAAGAGTATATCTACTAGTTAAAGATATATTATAAAATATATATATAGTTTAAGAGTTTACTATCTTTATTTTAATTTTTATATCTAATAATTTAATAGAGCCTTTCTTCGAGTTATAAATTTTTAACTTATAATTTATTTATAAATTAAATTATTTAAATTTAGTAATTATAAAATTAATAAATAACTTTATTAGTTTTTATAATTTATTAAATTAGGATAGAAGTCTATACCTTAATATATAATATTTTATTAATCGACTAGAAATGAATAATAGCGGCGTTAATTTCGAATCCCGTTTTTAATACTATAGATCCTATTATCCTATTTACTTTATACTTTAACTTTACTTTAATATCTAAACTATATTAACGATACTACTCTAAAAATCTTTAATTAATCGAAAATAAAATATAGTATATTTATTAATATATAGATTAATATAATTAATCTCTAATAACCTATATAGGCGCTTTCTTCTCTATATCCCCTAATTCTTTCGTCGTTATAAATAAGGTAAAATTAAATATAATTAAAAAACTTACTAATAAGACGCCTAACTATCGTAATATTTACTATCGTTATATCTTTTATTATTATACATAAGGTCTTTCCTTAAAAGATTATTTAATTTTAACCTAGTAAAGTTACTAGGATAAAAATTAGGATAAATAATATTAATATTATATATAGATTATAATTAATAGCTCCTTTACTACCTATCTAAACCGAGGTTATTTAATTATAAAATAATATTATAATAAAGTTACTAGGGTAAAGTCTAGGATAAATAATATTAATTAAAATTATAAAATATAGAAAACGCTTTCTTTATAAACTATCGAATCTAGTAGCTCCTAAATATATATATATAAAGACATTAAATAGGTAAAGTTATTAGTATAAAGATTAGGATAAAAGTATTAATTATTTTTATAAATTATAATATCGCTTAGATATTCCCCTAGATAAATTCGAATTCAACGAGTTTATATATAATAAGGAATCTATAATATACTATAATCTAGAAAAACCTAAAATTAATATATATAATTATATAAATAAACCGCTATTAGTTACTTTAGTTATAACGGCTCTAAATATAATTTTATATATAAGTCCGTTTATATCTAGTAAATATAATCTAGACGATAATAACTATTAATGTTAATATAATTCGTTTATTAACTATTTATTTTATCTTCCTTACTTAGATTTAAATTAATTTTATTTATACTATAAGGAGAGACCTTATAATCTACTATATAAATAATATTTTATTACGGAGATTAAATATATAGTTAAATACTAAAAGCCGGTTATTAAATAAAAAGAGCCGGATTCTACCGAGATATTAATCGGTATTAAATATAATTTAAAAGTCTTATTATAAATTAATTAATTAAAGCTCGAAGATTTGAAATTATTTAATAAAAGAAAGTCTATATATCTAGCTACTTAGGATAAAATACCTATAAATTAAAAAACTCGTAAAGATAGAGAGATAAAGGAGAAAAAGAAAGTCGTAAATTTAATTTAAGGTAAAACTTTAGGTAGTAATTTTCCTAACTCTTTCTCTTAATATTATTTTAATTATTATATTAATATATTACCTTAGCTAAAATAGTAGCGAAAACTCGAGATAAGAAATATTTAATTTATATCCTAATCTTATTATAATTAATATATTAATTTATTATTATTTATAGCCCCTAGGGCTAAGAAATCCTAATTTTAGAAAAAGAAAAAATCTTAAACCCTAAAAAAATCTATAAACTATAAGTATCTTACTTTTTATTCTAAATTTATCGTAATTATTATATTAATCTATTAATATAGAGAAAGTAAAGAATATAAACGGAGATTTAGTTTAATTATCGGGTAAGAACCTAGCTTAAGATAATAATAAAAATACTAGTATATACTTTTTAATAACTCGAAAAGCCTTAGTCGTAATAAAAACTCTATAACGATAAGTTAAAAAACGGGGACGGAAAATAAAAATTATTCCTATAACCCGTCGATATTATATAAATTAAAGATATAAATATTTTATCTTTTTATTTAGTTTTATCTTAATTAATATATTAATTTATTACTAGTATTTATATTTCGCTAAATTCGATATTATTAGAAAACTACTAAGTTTCTTATTCCTAAAGCGCTATTTTAATATCTAATTCGAGAGATTATATAAAATATATAATTAGATTATAATTTCTAATAATAACTAGCTACTCTAGGGGTACTATAAAAAACGACGGAGTATTATATAATTATATTATTTTCTAATAAATTTTAAGCCTATTATATTACTAAATATATTAATTTTTAGAATTTATAGTAGCGAATCTTACTATTATATATATTAAGTATATAACTATTTAGGCGAAGGATATTAAATTATTAAAAAATCTAATAAGAGTATATAGAGGAAATATTAATATTTTATAATATTTAGTATAATAAAATCTTAATATATTATATCTATTTTCTTTATAATAAATCGTGAATATATATCTAATAAAAGAAATTAAGAATATATTAGAATAATTAATATAACCTAAAGTTAGAATAAAGATTAATATAATTAAAATACGCGTTAAAAGAGTATATTAATTAATTATAATTATTAGTTTTATAAAGAGGGTAGAGATAAGAAATAATAGGAAATCCCTTCCCTTTTTTATTTTCTTTTAATATTCTTTTCCCTTCTTTATTTATTCTCTTTCCTACTTTAAGGAAGAAAATAAAAGTTAATTTTATCCCTTCCCTTCTTTATTCCGCGGCGTAAATATTTTATTAATAACTTTTATTTAGAAAAGTTACCTTAACGGAAGGTTATAGTTTTAAATTTTAATTACGTAATTATATTAATAGGAATAACTATTAATAAGCGGTTATAAAGTATTTATACTATAATACCGAATATTAACCGAGACTTTCTTAAATTAATATAATTAATTAATAATTACGGATTTTAAATAATATTATAATAGTAATATCTAACGATATAATAATATGATTATAATATATAGTATTATTATAGTAGTAAAGATTAGGCCTAGTAATAATATTATAATATAATAAATAAAATAGTTATATTATAGTAGTATTTAAGAGATAGAATATTAGTAATATTATTTATTAATATTAATAATCTTAAAATACTCTATTTTTATTATTATTATTCGATTTTAAATTATCTATCTAGTTATAGTAATATCGATTCTTTATTATATTTTAGTATTTAGATATTTAATTTAAATACTATCTAGATATTTAACCCAAGTATTATCTAAATATATAAATCTACTAGTATTCCGATATTTTAAAGAAATATATAAAAGAGACCGATTTTAGATTATCTACTAAATTACGGTAATATTTATTTATTATTATATTATTTAGATACTTAATCCCACCGCTATTTAAATATTTAAAAGATATTATTATTATTATCCTAGTCGGCCTATTTATATATTTTTTTTAATTTCTTTTAGTCTTTTTACTCTCCGTATCCTCTTTATCTTTATTTATAATTAAAGGATATAAATAATCTAGTTTAGTTATAGTAGTATAGGATTTAAATTTAGAATCTTTTAATCTAATCCTTAATCTAAACCTAAGACGCGGGATTAAGAATATTTATTTCTAACTCTTTATTATATTAATTTATTCTCTTTTATTTAGGATTTTTATTATTAATCGACGATTTAACTCTTAAAATAATTACGGTAGTACTACTAGGGTCTTTATACGAATTAATATTTATTAAATCTCTACTATATTTATAAAAAGAAGGTACTATTAAAATTCCTTTATAAAAGGAATTAAATATTAATATATAATTATTATAATACTTTATATTATATTCGAAGTCTTTCGCGCCGTTAAGATTAAAGAGTATTTATTTTAATTTTTTTATTATACTCTTAGGCTTAGCCTTAAGAACCTATAATAATATATTTATATTATCGTCCTCTTCTAGTTTAATAACGGGAAGCGTATTATCCCGACTTATTTATAATAATATATTCTTTTATAAATCTATATAATCCTTAATATTTATATAGATTTATTATAATAATATATATATACTCCGCTAAAAAGCGCTCCTATCTACTATAATATAATCTCGAAATCATTGAATTTCTTAATATTATAATAAAGTTTAAGATCCGCGATAATCTTTAATTAGATTAACTCTCGAAGGCGTTTCTCTATATAATTAATATAAATAATAAACCTTATTATCTTATTTTATAATTTCTTAATAATTATAGTAAAATACTTTTTATAGTTAATAATATATTTATTAAACTCTTTCCTACTAAGCGAAAGAACTTCTTTAATATAAATTATTTTATATTTATTAAAATTTATCTCCTTAAATACTATAGGGGCTAGATTCTCTTCGTTTATTATATTCTTTTTTTTTTATAAATAATCCGCTACCTAGTCGTAAACTATTATTTATTTTATAAATATTATAACTTTCTTTCTTATACTCTTAATATAGTTTCGAATAATCTCGTTATTTTTTATAATAGAGGCGGCGTTTTTATTAAATATATCTCTTTAATTATATTATATATTCTTAATAAAAGTTTTTAGATTATTTTTTAAACGGAGCCCTCCTTTAAAAATAATAAAAGTTAAAAAAATAAAATTATTATTATTAAAATTAATTATAATAACTTCTTTTTTAGAGAGTATATTACCGAAAATATTTAAATTAATTTAATTTTTAAAAAATTAAACTTCGAGAAGAAAATTTGTTTATAAATATAATATAGGCTCGGCCCCTTCTATTTTATAATAAAGAGCGAATTAAGGCTCTCTAGTATTATTATTAAAAAATATAATATATTTATAATTTAAGTTATATTAATCGGTTATTAAAATTATAAACTTTATAATAATTTTCTATATTAAAGTCTTCTTATTTTATACTTTAATAGATTTTATTCTTTAAATAAATATAGTAGTATTAAGAACTTTAATATTCTTACTTTATTTACCGCGACGAGTAGAAGTATTAATCTTATTATTATTATTAATATCTTAATCTTCGCTAGTACTATTCGAGGATTTCTATTTTTTATTAAAAATTACGGTAGTACTACCTAAAAATAAACTATATTTATTAAATATTATCGCGATTTAATATTAATATAAAGTTTATATAAATAACGAGAACGTAATTATAGAATTAATATAATAAATAAAAAAGAACGTCGTATTAAATAAAGAAGATAAAGAATAATAATTATATTAAAAAGAAAGAAATAAAGAATTAAAATAAAATAAAATAAAATAAATTTTAATAATTTATAGTAAATCGAGATTAATAGTATTTATCGGAAATAAGGAATAGCGTAATATACGGATATTATAATAGAGAATTAATTATATTATTTATTTACTAAAGCCTAATACTAAGAAATTTAAAGAGATATATATATAAATAAATAATATATAATAATATAAAATATATTTATAGGGTATTAGTTAATAAAGAAAATATCTAAACTCCAAGAATTATTAAACTATATTAATTATATATATTAACTAATATTATATCTTTATTCAAGCTAGTTTCTAGTTATATTATTAATTAGTATTTTTTATTATTATATTATTATTATCCCCCGCTACCTCCCCCGTTATTTTTATAAGTTATTTAAACTTTTTAGGAAACGAAACTCTAAACGACGTAAAGTACTTTTAAAGAATATTATTATTCGGTTTAAATAATATATTATATTAATTATAATAGCGCTTTTTAATTTCTTTAAAATCGGTTTTATTAATCTTTATAAAAATCTAGATATATAGAGATTTAATTATAGAATTTTAGTAACTAGTTTTAAATATCTTTACTATTATTTATAATATTACTATTAAGATATAATTTAACTTCGACGGCGAGATTTATATAAATCGCTAGAAAATTAAAAAGAATATATAATAAATATTTATAATAAAGATTATTTATATTTTATAAAATATTATTTTAGTTTTATACTCCCCTTATACTCGATATAGCCCTCTATATATTTTTATATTATAAAGAAATTCGTAGGTATAAAGATCTTTAAAAAGAAATTTAATAAGAGTAGATACATTATATATAGAACCTTAATAGTCGAATACTCTAGTATTATTAGAATCTCCTTAATATATTCCTACTATCGTAAACTATAGAGATATAGTATTTAAAATAATTATATACCTCTATATAACGAATCGTTCTATTTTTAAAATCTTTAACTAAATCGAAAATCTTTAGGCGGGTACCTTAATTAATATTAAAATTAATATCGAATATTTCTTTATAATATTCTTTAGCGATAGTCTCTTATAAATTATTTATAAATAAAAAAAAGTAGTTCTAGTATAAATTTTAATCTAGCCGATATTATAATTCATTTTCTTTATTTTTATTCTCTTATCTCTTAATATTATCTTTAAATATAATCTTTTTATATTTTCTTTTCTTAAAAGTATTTAATACTTTATAAAACTTTTACTATAAATTATTTAGGATTATAAATACTAAAGAGTTATTATTAATTAAAGTTATATTTATAATAATATTAATTACTAGATTAAAGTTATTAGGTATTATAGAAACTATATTATTAATATTAGAATCTATAATAGAAATATTTTTTAAGTTACTCGTTATAATAGTCGAGCCGAATAATATAAAGAGGGAAAAGATTACTTTTAATATATCTATAAATTAAATAGAATTTTAGGATATTAATTAAATAGATTTTTTAGTAGATTAACGAAGCCCTATTACTATTATAATAACTAGTATAAAGAGTATTAATAAATAAATTTAACTTTTAGAGAGTAAATAAACGTAATAATAAAAAATAAAGATAATAAAATTATAAAAAAAAGTAGAGTATATTAAATAACAAAATTTAATTTAATATAATTATAATTTTATTATAACGATATCTTAAGATTTATTTATATAATAATACGATAGTTATAGCTATATCGTAATAATCGAATTATAAAGTATATTACTTATATTAAATCTTTTTAGGTATTGATTATTACGAATGATAATTTTATTTAAAATAAATACTTAAAGCCCTCGGAGTTATTAAATAACGACGAAGATTAAATAAATTATAAATTATCTTTTTTAAATATTAATTAACTAGATAATTAAAATAATATTATTATATATATCTCTTATTTATATTATATTTATAAACCGTTTAATCTTTATTATAAAGAATATTAATAATTTTAGAAATTGACTCTATAAAGCTCTTAATAATAAAGTTAAAAAAAAATATCGAAGCCGAGCTCCTTTAAGATATTAATCTTTAAAAATTATAATTAATAAATTAATACTAAACTTTAATATTATTATTATAAAATAAAGATAATATTTAGTTTATTATCGAATTTAATAATACCGCTAATAAAATTATTAACGAAGATTTACCGGTTATAATATTAGAGTTAGGTATCGAAATCTTTAATTTTATACTCTCTCCCTAGTCTCGATATTCGTTTTAAGATTTATTAAAAATTTTATTATAAACTCGAATCTAAAATAAAGATTTTAATCTCTTTATTTTAATTTTCGGCCTATAATATAAAGAAACTAGAACTTTATAAATATAATATTTAAATTTAAAAAAAGTTTTATATATATTAAAACTTTATCCGATACTTAATTAATTATTTAATAATTATACTCCGTTATAAAGAAGAACTAAAGGGTAATTATTATAATTATAATTATAACGAGTATTATTATCTTTAAATATTAGTAAAATATTATTTATAATAAAAAAATAGAAAAAATATACTATAATAAGATTATTTAAAAAATATATCTACTTTTTTAATCTTATCGATTTATTCTAACGGATTCTTAGATTTAAATTTATAATATAAAGAAGATATATTTCGATTTTAACGAATTTAAAACTTATTTTATTAAACTCTAATAATTTTTTATATAAATTATATTAATTAGAATTATATTAAGGAAGTTCGCTTATTATTATAATAACGAGTTTATATTCTTATCGGACTAGGTTATTTATAAATATTTATTATTTATTTATTATATTTAGTATCTAGGCCGTGTTTTTAAAATTAATTTTAATTAACGAGATAATATTCCCGAAATAAAGCGAGAAATTCTAAAGTTTAAAATATAATATATTTTCTAAAATCACGAAATATTAATATTTACCGGATAATAATTTAGAAAATATCAAATTATATTATAACCGGAGTACTCTTTCTTTAATAAATATACTATTCTCTATTAATAGTCTAACGTTATTATATATTATAATAATAAACCTTTACTATAACTCTCGTTAACGGAGAGTATTTTAATTTATCGTTTATTATTAAATAAAAAGAGGTAGTTATAACCTCTAGTATTCTTAACTCCGTATCGAGGCGAACTCGAACTATAAATATATAACCGAGACTATTTTCGCGATAATTTTAATATAGAGAAAAATAATAAATATCTCTCTTTATTTTATTTATTATTTCTCGATAATTTCGGTCTTTATTATAATTTTTATAGAAGTTTTATAAATGAATATAATATATAAATATCTTTCCTATTACTTTTGGACTATATAATAATAATTTTAATAATATACTAGATACTTTTTTATTTTTATATAATTTTAATAAAGGTACTATCTTTAAATTATTATAATTAATAAGAGTTTATATTTTCTTAATAATTATAATTAATAATATATTTTAATAATAAATTAATATAGGATTTAAATCTTAACGAGCGAATCTCGGTTATTATTTTTATTTTATCTTTAGCGAGAATCGCGGTAATTTTAAATATAATATTATTTAGAATAATAGATTTTACTTCTAGACTATATAATAAAAATATAAAATAAATAAAATATATATTATTATAAAGAAAAAGACCTTCGTTTTTAAATAAAATTTAACTTTAAAGGAGTCCGCCCTTTTAAAATTATTTTTTATTTTTAATATTATAATTACTAGGCCTAACGATCCCGTATATTCGGAGTATATTAATTTATATAAATAATTTTATTATTTATTATTTAAAACTATCTTAATACTAGTAGCTATATAATTATATATTATTATAATTCGAAAATAGTTATTTATATCGGGGTTTATACGGATTTAATCTTTTCTCTATTATTTAAAGAGTTATAACCTATCGGAGTATATAAAATAAATTATAATAATTCTAGCGTTACTCCGATACTAGTTAGAATAAAAGTATTTATAATAATTCTATTTTATCGTAATATAAGGTAATATAAAAGTTAACGCGGATAATTTTATTATAATAGAGATTATTATCTAAGCTTTTAGATTTATCGCTAGAAATATATCTTTTTTAATAATAAATAAATTAAGAGAAAGAGAGTAATTTTTAAATATTATAAAAAGAGTTAGAAATTAATTTTAAATATTATTTAAGATCGTTATTAATATTATAAATTTAAATTTAAAATCGCGTTTAATAACGCCGGTATAATAGAGGATTTAAGTTATAGGATTTATAATTTTATTAATAAAAAATAAAAGCGCGTATTAATTATAAATAATATTATTAAATATAAAGATAATAATAAAAACTTAAGAATATCTTAACAACTAGAAATAATTAAATATATATACTACTCTCTATTATAAAACTACGATAACGAAGTATAATATATTAAATAATATTAATATTCTTATTAGAGAAGATAAATATAAATAAATATTTAATAACCCCTAATATACGAACCTAAATACGCGGTTTTAATATCGTATTACTATAATACTCTAAATAGTTTAAGAAAGTTATTTATTAGACGAATTATATTAATATTAAGAAATTATTACTTAAGTATAAATATCTATAATAAAGTATTCGAATACTCTATATAAATATTTAGGAGATTAATAAACCGTTAATTACTAATTTTATTAAAGATCTTTATCGAAAGTATTTATCTTTATTTAATTTATTATTATTAAAATTAGAATAATATTCGCTTCGTTTCTCGCTAATAGAGTATAAAGATAAGAACGATAAAATTATTCTATAATTAAATAATATATATTAATATATTATTATAATAGGTTATTATAAAGTAGTAGTATATTATATATATTTATACCTCGTTAAAGATATTAATATATTATATATACCTACGCCCCGTTACCTTTATAATATTATTATTTATTAATACGGGGTTTTAATCTTAGTATCGTAGAATTCTAACTCTTAATAATCTTATATCGAGTTAATATTCCCCCGTTTTATTAGAATCTTTAGAGATTAGTTTTATTATTAAATCTAAGATTTGAAAACTCTTTAATAATAAACTCTATAATTATTTTATATTTTTTATATTATTATTAAGCCGCTAGCTCTACGCTAATAATTTTAGATATTATAATTCTAATCTTTTAAACCTTTCTAAAGAAAAGATTTATTATTATTATAATATCGGGTTTAATTTTAGGACGTCTAGAAAAATTTAATAATAATAATATCGACTAAACCCCCTTTAACGACCCCCGCTATAAGAATAATAATAAATTCGAAAGTATTACTACCCCCGAAGAGACTTTAAATATATAGTTTAAAATTATTAAAAAAGAAAACCGTCGCCTTAAATAATAATAAAAATTAAAAGTATTTAAAATTTAAAATTTAAAATTATATAATCCTATTACTTCTACGCCCGCTAGCGGAGTATTAACGGAATCTATTATTTATAATAAAGATCCCCTAATTATTATACCTACCGGTGGAATAATAATAAATTTAATTATATTTAGTAGGGATATTCTTATTAAGGCGAAAATACTACGCTTTAATAAAATACGTTTTTATAAAGATACGAGTGAAGGTAAATATTTATACTAGATCCGCGACGTAAATATTAAATTTTAATTAGTTTTAAATATTTTATTACCGACTATTTAAGGATCGTATATTATATAGATTTATTAGAGAGTAACTCTTTAACGTAATAATATAAATACTATAATTTATATAATTTAATTAATATTATATTTAGCTTTTTTAAGAAGTTTCTTCTTAATTTAATAATAAATTTAATTAACCGTCGTCTCCTCGTTTATAAAAAGTAAAAGGAAACTAAATAATAATTTTATCAAAAAATATTATTATTTAAAACTTATTTTAAAGAAATAAAAATCTAATTACCCCCGTTTTTAAAAGAGTATAGAATAAATTTCTTTCTAACTAAATTTAAGCCTAAATTTAAAAATAAGATTTTTAATACCGATAATATATTTATTTAAAAAGAAGAAATTCTTACCTAGGTTATTATATAAAAAAAGAATCTAAAATATATATAATTAATAAATAACTTTAATTTTAATTCGGGTTCCTAGTTAAAGAACTCTAATAAAAGAAAATTTATAATAAACTAAATAATTAAATTTAATACTAGCGATAATATTAAATAAGTGTATTTAAAAAAGAAAGGTAATAAATATAAAACTAATATTATTAATTCTTTATATAATAAGATTATTTATTATTATTATAGAGTAGAAGGCTATATTAAGTCTAGATATTTTAATATAAATAAATTAATTATAAACGTCGGTATAATATTAATAAAAAATAATTAAGCCTAATTTATACCTCGGAAGAAGGGTAAGAAAAATAATTAATAGAGATATACCCTTTTACCTTTTCTAAGGGTTAGATTACTTTTTAGGATAAAATTAAATAATTTATTATTTTAATTAACTTTAAAATATAAATTAATTTAATTTTATAACGATTCGTTATTAAAAATAATTTAGAATTTTATAATACTACCTTATTACTAGTTAAAGTAATTAACGGGTAAAGTATATATTATTATAATATATATTAATTAAATTATTAAATAGTCGATAGTTAAAATTAAAGACGTAAATATAATACTTTATTTTATATTATAAATTTTAAAGATTTAGATATTATTCTAAATATACTTAAATTATATTAATTAAAAATATTAATTAATTCTAAAGCGGATTAATAGCGATTTAAAATTAATTTTAATAATTTATAAATTAAGAAACCGGCTAAATTCACTAATAATTTTAAAAACGAATCGAATATATTCGCGGTTATATATATTATAATAACGTAAAGTAAATAGGAAGAACTTCTTAACCTAAAGATTCCTAAAGAATTTATAAAATTTTATAAAAAAAATTTAATAAAAAGGCGAGTACCTTATTTATTTTTAAATAAAGGAATTATATTATTAAAATAAAAATTAATAAAAAACTATTTTATAAACCTCTTTATAATTTATTTTAAATTAAATTATCGGAGCTACGGCGTTATTTAGAATCTTTATTTTATAAAGGCTAGATTTATTATTCGACCTCTTTAACTAGAGTATTTATTCTTTTTATGTTTAAAAAAAATAATAGGCTACGTCTTTATATTAATTACTAGGGTTTAAATATAATAATTATTAAAAATTAATATCTATTATTCTTAATTACCGAGATATTACACCGTTTATATAGTTTTAAAATCTTTACGAAGTTAGACCTTAAGGATATTTATTATAAAATCCGGATTAAGGAAAATAATAAATAAAAAATTATTTTCCGAACTCGTTATAATTATTTCGAATATTTAATTATACCTTTTAGGCTCGTTAATATACCGGCGATATTTTAAATTTATATTAATTATATATTTATAGATTTAGTAGATATAATATATATAATATATCTAGATAATATCCTAATTTATAATATTCATCCGGCGGAGTATTAGCGGTATATTAAATAAATATTTAAATAATTATATTAATTCTAGCTATTTATTAACCTTAAGAAATATTAATTTAATACCGAAACGATCGAGTTTTTAAATTTTATTATATTTATTAATAAAGTAGTTATAGACCCGGAATATATTAAAATTATTAAGAAATAACCTTAATTAAAAATATATCGGGAAGTATAAATCTTTTTAGGCTTTATTAACTTTTATAAATAATTTATTTATAATTATTCTAGTATAATTACGCCGTTTACTAACTTATTTAAGGGTAGTAAAATAAATAAGAAAATAAATCCGTTAAAACAAATAAACCGCGCTATAGAAGCGTTTTAAATTTTACGAGATATATTTATAAACGCGCCTTTTTTATACTATTACGATCTAATTAAATAATTATATATAGAAACGGATACTTCTAACTTTAATCTTAACTCTATATTATTATAATAGGATAAGAATAATTATTAATACTTTATAATATTTTAATTACGGAAATTAAATCCCTTAGAATAAAATTATAAGATTTATAATTAAGAATTACTCGTTATTATAGCGGTAATAAAATAATAATAATATTATCTAGAAAATAATTTTTATTATATTAAAATCTAAACTAATTATAATAACTTAAAGGGTTTTATAAAATAAAAGGAGTTAAATTTTAAATAGGCCCGTTAGGTATTTAAATTAACTATTTATAACTTTAAAATCTTTTATTATACTAGGAAATTAAATCCTACCGATATATCGTTACGGTATTTTAATTATAAAGGAGTATCACCGTTAAATATTAAATTATTATTAATACTTTAGAATAAATTTACTCTTTAAATTAATAGTTAATTATCGGAAAAAGATAAAAAAATAAAAATAATTATAACCTCTACTTTTTAAATTATAAAATTAAGAGTAGTAATTCTAAAACGGGATATTATAATAATATTTAAGATTATATATAATAATCCTAAAAAGCCCATTAAAATATTAATTCGAGAACTATAAATTTAAAATAATTAAATAAACTCTTTTTAAACTAGAATAAATATATTAAAGAACCGCCGTTATATAAAGAATAAAGTATAGATTATAAACTCCGAGGAATTATTAAAATATAATAATCGTTTTTATATATTAAGGGATAAAGCTCTAAGGAAAGAGTTTATAAAAAAATATTATAATAATTCTTTAATAGATTATTTTAGCGTTATAAAATTATATAAATTATTTACCCGAAATTTTTTCTAGGAGGGTAGCTTAAAGTAAGTTATAAATTATACTAAAATTTACGATATATATTAACGGACGAAGGCGCCGCGATATTATTTATATAACGAATTAAATTCGCTTCCTATTACTATTTAACTATAGAAGGAAATTTCTATAAATTTTATAACTAGTTTACTACCTAGTAAATATAGAGATATTATTTATAATACTATTTTTATCGTTATAAATTAATTTACTAAAATAGTTAGATATATATTTATAATTATTAAAATCGATATTATTTAACTAGCGGAAGTATTTTATTTTAAAATTATTTATCGCTATAGTATATTTAATAATATCGTTAGCGATAGAGGGTCTATTTTTATAAATACCTTCTAGTCGGTTATATATTTTTATTCGAAAATTAAATAATATTTAAATACTATCTTTTACCCTTAAATAAATAAATAAATAAAGTATTAAAATTAGGTATTAAAATACTACTTATATATATTTATTAATAATAAATAAATAAATTAGGCTAGATTACTATTTATAATAAAATTCTTAAGAAATAATAATTAAAATATTATCGTCGGAACGATATTATTTTTCTATATATATAATTATTATTTTAAAATCCGTTAAGAGGTCGAGGACGACTTTAAAAAAGAAAGAGTACTAACTATAAATAATAAAATATAATAGTTATAAACTTTAAAGAATAAAATTATAAAGTATTTATAAAGCGCTACCGAATATTAAGCTAAATAATATAATAAAATATATAAACTATAAAGTTATAAAGTTAATAAATTAATTATATTAATAATAAAGAATTTAAAGTAAAAGCGCCTAAATAAAAAATTATTCTATAAGTTTATAGGGCCCTTTAGGATTATTAATAAAATATAAATATAAATTTACTACCTACTACTACTTTCTATATATAGAATTTATAATACTTTTTATATATCGTTATTTAAATTATATTATCTTCGCGATTATATTAATATAACGAAATCTTTTATATAAGCCCCCGAATTTATTAATAATAATAAGTTATACGAGGTAGAAGAGGTAATTAATAAAATTAAAAATAAAGAAAATATTTAATATAAAGTTAGACAAATTAATTAAAGCGAAGAATATAATTAATAATTATTAAATAAAGAGTTTATTAATATTAATAAATTAACTAAAGCCTTTCAATAGGCGGGTAGTAAATATAAATATATAAATATAATTAAAGAGGTTATTTAGTGTTAAGGCTCTCCGTTTAATATTGTAGTATAACGTCGATAGGACCTAGGTTAATACTCGTAGAGAAGAGTATTAAGAATTAAAGGATAATAGGCTTTATATTAATATAAAATAAAACTAGATAAATTTAATAAACTTAATTAATAGTTTAATAAATATCTATATTTAGAATCTATAATTAAAAGTTTTAAGGAAAGTTAAATATAAAGCTCTTATCTACTAGGAAAGTACGTAGTCTATATAATAGAAGGAAATCGTACTAAGAGTAATATACTCTATATACTCGTAGTTATAAGTATAGTAAATATACCTTACTCGCGATATTTACTAGTATAAATATAGTAAATATACCTTACTCGCGATATTTATTAATATAAATATAGTGAGTATACCTACTAGTACTATAGTAGGTATAGTATTTATTATAATTTAAAAATTATAATATTATTTTCTCTCCCGTTAAACTTTAATCCTAAAAGCTTCCTAACTTCGTTATTATACTATTTTATAAGATTAACCTTCGTAATTTAATATCCCGCTGAAAGGAATTATTAAATAATTTAGGAGATATTAACGTCGTAATATATTTATATTAGAGTTACGTAAAAGAATCGAAGGCGTACTTTATCGGGGAGTCGTCGGAGAAGTATATAAAATATATTCGTTTAGGACGAGATTACGACCTCGCTATTTCTCTATTAATATTAAGGAGAATTCGTAATAAACGTTTATAAATATAAAAGGAAGTTCGCGAAACTCGTATTTAATTAACCGAGTAGTATATTTAAATAGGTTATTTTAAATAATAGCTCGAGTACCTAAAAGATAAAGAAGAAGAACTAGTAATTACCGAGTAAAGAAATATCGTAGAACTAGAGGAGGACGAGTAACGAGTTATTAAAACTATAAAAATATCGTCTAGCGACCTTTTATTCGACGTTTTTCTGAAATAGTTTTAAATACTTACTAGCTTTAATTAATTAGGTATTTTTTTTTATAACTTTAATAAAACTCTTAAAGGAGTTATTAATAATTTATAAAATTAGTACTAGGCTTTTATATATTCTCTATTTTATTATATCCCTTCTATTTAATAAAGTAGTTTTAATTTTCTTTATTTAGAATTTTTTCTACCTCGAACTCCGTTTCTTTTTTAATTTAGAAATAAAAAATATTTTATAAAAGTATCTTAAAGTCCGCTAGCTCTAATCGAGAGATATAGAATATTAAGTATATTTTAATATCGGTTAAAAGATTTAATTTATAGTTAACTGGTTTTTTACTCTTCTTAATCGAAAATAATCCGATTTTATTATAATTTAATTTCTTACTCGGTTTTTTATTTATTATATTTTTTATTAAAAAGTATATTTTATCCCCCTTCTTTAATTAAGAATACTCTTTTCGATATTTATTTATTATTAATTTAGTCCGAGTATTCGTTAATTTAATTTAGGTTTATATTTCCTTATATAATATCTTTATATTAATTATATAGACTAGCGCCCTATACGCGTTAGGTCCCTATTTTAGGTCTAGAAATATATTAACGTATTTATTATAGTTTACGAAGAATAATATAAATTTCGTCGTATTAAACTACGTATTATTAAACGCTAGTTAAGTTATAGGTAGAAGTTTTACCTAATTATTCTACTTCTTATTTACGTAATATCGTAAATACGTTTCTATTATTTAGTTTATCCGCTTTATTTATCTATCCGTCTATAGGTAATATATAGTTAATATTCGTAACTTAATTCCGATAGTATTAATTAGTATCTTCTAATAATTAGAGGTGAATTATTTATTTTAGTTAGAGATAATCGACCTAGGTATTCTGTAATCTTTAATAAATCGATTTAATAATATAAAAATAATTTATTCGGCTTTATAAGTTTCCTTAATTAATATTCTTATTATATATTTATTAAGTTTATTATAGATTACTATTATAGAGTTAAAGATTTCCGACGTAATAGGGTCCTTTGATTTTAGTAATTTAATAACGAAATTTATTATAATATCGTCTTATAGTAATTCCGGTACTAGGGCGAATTAGATTTAACCGTATTTAATATACTTTATAGACTTATCTTACTAGTATTCGATATATTTCTTGATATATTTCTCGACGTACGATTTTAGTCCTAGCGCGTTATATTCTTTATAAATAAATTCTATAGTTTTAATAACTCTAAAGTATCCTTAAACTAGATTATTATAATAATCGCGAATAATTTCTTTAAGATATCCTTTAGGAAGGTATATTTTCTTATTATACTTTAATAATTTAGTTTATAATTATTAACTTCTTAGTATAATAGTTAAGGTATTATTTTTATATTCCTTCTAAATACTATTAATAATTCCGGGAATAAAGATATATAACGTCGCTATTAATTATTATACTAGGACTAGCGATTTATCCTATTATTAAATAAGGACTAGTTATATTATTATATTCTTATTCTTTATATAGTCCTCTCGTTTATTAAATATATCGGCGCGACCGTTATTCTTTCCTAGGGTATATAAGATCTTAAATTTATATTATCCTAATAACTCTAACTATTTAATTTATCTTCGGTTTAATTATTTTATTATTATAAAGTTAAAAAGGTTTTTATAATCCGTGAAAATAGTAAGATCTAAATAACTCTCTATATATACCCTCTACTATTCTAGTATAAATATTATTATTAGTAATTCCTTATTATAGATATTATAGTTCTATTCTATTAATAATATTTTCCTAGAATAATATATAATAGGGTACTATTTATCGTCTCTTTATTAAAGTATATAAACGCCTATTATTAAATCGGAAGCGTCGGTTTCGATTCGAGCTAGTTCGTTACTTTAAAAAGAATATAATACCGGCGGTTTTTTATAAACCTCTTTAAATACCTTAAAAGATTATTATTATTCTTTCCTCTATTAGAAAGTAATATCTTTTTTTATAATATCCGTTAATAGTAAGGCCTTTTTAGAATAATCTTTAATAAATCTTTTATTAAAGTTCGTAAATCCTAAAAAGCTCTATATTATCTTAATATTATATAATATATGTTATTCCTTAATACTCCTAATTTTTTTAGGGTTTATATAAATACCTTTAATATTAATTATAAATTTAAAGAATTTAACCGATTCTTTATAAAACTCGTACTTCTTTAGTTTAAAAAGAGGTCTAGCTAGTAATAAATAAATTAGGATATCCTATATATATTAAATATAATCTTCCTTATTAATAGAGTAAATTAATATATTATCGAGGTATATAATCACCGTTATATCTAGGTATACTCGTATAATATTATTAATTAATATTTAGTAGGTTACTAGTACGTTAATAAATCCGAAGAGTATTATTAAATATTCGTAATAATCGTATTTAATTCTAAAGATAATCTTCTACTCCTCGTTTTTTTTTATTTAAATTAAATTATACGCGCCCCGAAGATCTAGTTATATAAAGATTTTTATTATTATAAGCCGATTTTATAGCTCGTTAATATTTAATAAAGGGTACCGATTCTTTACTATAATATTATATAACTTTCGATAATCTACGTAAAGTTATAGACTTTTATTCTTCTTTATTATAAAAAGGATTAAATAACTTATTAATAATTTAGATTCTCGAATAAATTCTTTTTTAAAATTCTCGTCGATATACCCGCGAAGTACTCCGAGTTCTTTTTCTAATAAAGTGTATATAGGTCTAAATATCGGTGTTTTATTAAATTCGAGTTCGATTTTATAATCCTATAATTAATATTTAAATAATACTTTTATAATTATTTCTTCCTAAAAGAGGTACTTTTATTATTAATATTTTTTAGGGATATTAGGAGGTTTATTTTTATTTTTAGAAATTCTAATTTATTCGCCCTACTAATCTCTTTAGTTAATATATATCGAGTCGGATCCTTATATAAGGTTATTTTTATACGAAGATAAAGTACTATAAACTTCGACCGGGCTACGGTTCGATTTTTTATTTATAACTATCCTTTATAAATATATAAATATTATATTAATAATATCTCTAGTACGCGGAAATATAAATACTCCTCTTATTTAATTTATTATTAGATTATATTTCTTTAATTAAGGTATTCTTAGAATAATATAATAAATAGTTATTTTTATTATATCGAAGGTAATTTCTTTATAGTAATATTAAATAATAATTAATAACGGGAATATTTCTTTATCTACTCTCTCTATTAATAACTTCGACCCGTCGGTTAATTAAAGTTTATATTATTTCTTTTTTTCTCGAATTAGTAGGTTAATTATTTAAATTATTATTCTAGATATAAAGTTACTAGTTACTTCTAAATCTATTATTATAACGACCTTATATCAGTTAACTTTTACTAGTATTTATATATATATACTATATTAAGCTAAATATATATATTATTTTAAAACTAATATATTAATCTCCTTATATTTTCTCTTAATATAAGGGACTAGTCTTTTCCCGACGAAGATAAAAATCCGTAGTATTCTTTAGACTCGAAGTATCTTTTATAGTCTTCGGTTAAATAATAGTATTATTCGTCCTAGTTATAATATTTCGTTTCTTTACTATATCTTATCTAGTTCCGTAATTATAATTATTATTCTTTATTATAATTTAGGAAGATCTAATTCTCCTTTTTCTTAACTAGATACTACGGGTAATTATCTTTAATATAGTTATTCTACTAATTATAATTATATTTTAATTTTACGATATACTTCCGCTCTCTTAAACTATCGTAATAGTATTTATAATATTCGCTCGCGTATATTAATTAGTATATCTCTTTATATTTTAGGTAATATTTATTATAAATATAATTAATTTTAAAGGGTTATTTTTTTCTTTTTTCTTATCCTCGGGTTTCTCTTTTAATATAATAAATTAAATTCTAAAGTTATCGAGGTAATTTATTACCTAAAGTTATTTTTTTAAAGTTTATTATACTTTATTTTTATTCTTATCCTTCCTTTAAATCTTTTTCTAAAGTTTTATTATTATTATTATCTAGTTCTTCGAGTTTTTAAATTCTTTAAACGATTTTTTCTTTAAACTCCCCTTATTTCTTAAATAAGTCGTTAAGTATAGAATCGTTTTATACTAGATCTTTAAAGGATCTAATTACGCTATTTAATATCTCCTTCTTAAATATATTTAATTATTATTAATTTATTATATTTTTCGAATAATAGTTCCTAGCGATATAGCCCGGCTTATTATAATTATAATAATTTATTATTTTCTTACTTCTTTATTATTATTTACCCTTTTTCTAGAATCCTTTTATAGGTTCTTTTTTAATAAAATCGAGTTTTATTAATATATAATTATACGGATTAAGTTTCTTATAGCGGTGATAGTTAACCGAACTATATTTACTACTATAAACTCTTGAATATTCTTATTTATTAACTCCTCCGTTATAGTATTTCTCTATTATATATTCGTATAACTTATCGTTAATCTTAATTATTTATTTTATAAATATATCGAGGTCCTTTATAACGGCTTTTATTTATATAAATTTATTTTTTATATTATCTTTTAATCCTTATCGATATATTATTATAAAAGTAGTATCGTCCTAGTCCGTAAATATTATATAATATTAAAATTATATTAAGTAATCGGATATAGACCTTCGTTATATTAAATATTAAATAATACGGATTATTATACTACCTTCGTTGGATAGTCTAAATATATAGCGAATCTCGACTTTAAACCTAGAGAAATTCTCTATTTAAAGTTTTATTAATAAGTTATTAATATCGTATACTACTTTTATATAATGTTTTAGGAATAGTTTAATTTATTTCTATATATTATTTTTTATATAGGTTATTATAAAGATTATTTATTTAATAACTAGTATAGTATTCTCGTTAAATACGAAGAATAACTAAAATTATAATAGCTAGTCGTTAAACTTCTCGCGCTCTTTATAGTAGTAGTCTAGGCGGGTAATCTTAATATAATTCTTTTCTTCTATAATATTACGTTTTTTAGTATCGTTTTAAGTATTTATCCTAAAGATATTTAAAGTATTAAGACTCTCCGTTTAATATTATAATATAACGTCGATAGGATTTAGGTTAGTATTTATAAAGAGGAGTATTAAGAATTAAAGAATAGTAGGCTTCGTATTAATATAAGATAAAACTAAATAAATTTAGTAAACTTAATTAATAGTTTAATAAATATTTATATTTAGAATCTATAATTAAAAGTTTTAAAAAAAGTTAAATACGAAGCTCCTATCTACTAGGAAAGTATATAATCTATATAATAAAAGGAAATCGTATTAAGAGTAATATACTCTATATACTCGCGACTATAAGTATAGTAAATATACTTTACTCGCGATATTTATTAATATAAATATAGTAAATATACCTTGCTCGCGATATTTACTAGTATAAATATAGTGAGTATACCTACTAGTACCGTGGTAGGCGTAGTATTTATCACGACTTAAGAATCGTAATATTTAGTTATATAAAATAATAAAGCGGAGTAAACGGAGCCGATATTAAAAGTAAATATTATTACTTTTATATTAATATTTATATAACGAACGTTCTCCTTTATATTTATAACTTTATTATACGGTTTTAAGGTATAACTAAATTTAATTTATTATTAAAATATTTATATATAATAACGATAAGATATTATATTTATAAAAATACTTTTATTTTAAATATAATTTATATAAATACCTAAAATATATTATTAAATAATATATTTAGGTAAGTTTAACTAGCGCCGATTTAAGAAAAAAAGAATTTATTATCGCTACTATATTATATAAAAGATTTAATTATTATCGGAATTATTAAAAGAAGATATAATCTCTTTAATATAATCTTTAAGGATATTATTTTCTTTAGAACTCTTTAGGTCCTATTTATATTAATAGAAACTCTCGGCCTCTTTTTTAAGAACTTTATTTATTATTTTTAATTTCTTAACATACTAGTTCACCGCCGTTAATTAATTCTATAAATTAATAATTATAGTAGAGATTTACCTACTAGTTATTATTATTTTATTATATATTTTATACTACTAGGTAATTTCTTTATTTATTAAATTATATTTATATTCTTTTTTAGGAGTTTTATTATTAATACGGGTATATTAACATATAGATCTTTTTACCTTCCTTTGGAAAAACTTAAAGATTTATTATTATTAATATATATTATTTTAAAATTTACGATTATAGTTTATCTTTATATAATAGTCGATTTTATAATAATTAATATAATAGAGTATATAAGGAGGGGATATACCTCGAATATAATTATTATTAAATTAATAGAAATAAACCCGGTAAAGGAGCTATAAAATATAATAAATTATTATTATAATTAATATTACGTAGTCGCGCTAATAACGGACTAGTTATATTTATTAGTATATTTATAACTAAAATAATTAGTATAAATAAACTAATACTATTAGTAAATAGGAACTATTTATAGAGTTAGAAAAAAACTATATATAATAAGAGTATTATTTATATATTAGTTATAATACTAGAATACTATTATAAAGCTAGAGTAATAATATATAAAAAAAACTAAAGAAGTTACGAAAAGAGAAAATAAATAAACGAGCGAGTTTATTTTAATAATAAACCGTCGCGCTAAATATCTTATCGTTATAATATATTAATACGCGCCTCCGCTCCGCTACCTCGCTTTTATTAATAGATATAACTATTATTATAGTAGTTATATTATTATTAATCTCCGAGTATAATATTAGGGTTATACTATTTATATATAATACTTTACTACTAGTATTTTTATAATATAATAAAAGTATATAATAAGAGTAGCTATTACTATTCCGCTACTAGTACTATAAATACTATAGGAATAATCTAATATACTATATTTACTATAAATACTATAAGCGCTATAGGAATAATAGTATATACTATTTCGCTCCGCTACTATTATATATAATAGTACTATAGGGACGAAAGAAACATTATTTAATTAACTATTATTATTATATATTAGCGCTATAGAGATAGCTTTATAAATATACTATTTATTTACTACTAATACTATTATATAGTAGGGGTAATTTAGTAGTATTACTCTTCCGCTATTAATACTATATAATAATACTATAAGAAATAGTTTCGTATCGCTCCGTAACTAATACTATATATTAGTATTATAGGACCGATAGTATAAATTAGAAAACTCTTTTTCCTTATTCCCTTAAGGGGTTTAAAGGTTTTTTAATAAATTTTAATTGATTAATTAAATACTACTCTATAACTAGTATTATAGATATTAAAGAATTAAGTACGTAGCCTTATATTTAAATTACTATATAATAACTTTATTATATTAAATAACTTTTTTCTCTTATTTCTCTTAAGGGGTTTAAAGATTTTTTAATAAATATTTTTTAATTAAAATATTTAGGTACCTAGGGACTAGGGCCTAAAAAGAGAAATAATTATAAAATAGTAATATATTATATATATTTATACCCCGTTAAAGGCGTTAATATATTATATATACCTACGCCCCGCTACCTCTATAATATTATTATTTATTAATATAGGGTTCTAGTCTTAATATCGCGGGGTTTTAATTTTTAATAATTCTATATTAAATTAATATTCCCCCGTTTTTATTAGAATTCTTAGAGATTAGTTTTATTATTAAATTTAGAATTTAAAAACTACTTAGTAATAAACCTCGTAACTACTTTACGTCTTTTATACTATTATTAAATTACTAGCTCTACGCTAGCGGCCTTAGATATTATAGTCGTCTTAAACCTAAATATTATAAAGAAGTCCTCCGAGTACCTATATACCCCTCTAATTCTTTTATAATTATAGATTTTAAAGTATAATTACGAGAGGTATTTACGAAAGATTATAATTTACCGAATATAATATTCTTCGGAACTAATATATTATAGTAGTATAAAAGGGTTACTTTCACTTCTAGGTAAATATTAAAATACGAAACTATATTTATAATAAATATTAATAGGATTCTATTAATGAGATTTCTCTATAATAAATAAAGTTATAGAGCGCCGGTTCTTCTTTACTATAAGTAATTTCCTTAACTTTCGTATATATTTTATAAAAAGGATCGACGGATTATTTATTTTAAAACTCTCGATAACTACGAGCCCTAGACTCTTCTTTAAATTTATTATAACTCGAGAAATATATATTCTAGATTCTATTCTAGTTATTCCCGTATTCGAGTTATTTTTATAAAATTATATTATCGGCCTTCCCACTATCGACTATATTTAATTATATTTAATTCCTATAATTAACTTAAGTCTAGGCCGCTAAATTCGATTATAGTAAAAAATTTAATTTATAAATCGGAGACTAGAGGGGTAAAAACTATTTATAATTTTATAAAATATATAGTATTTATAAAAATAGGGTATTATAGACTAGTATTATACTCGCCCGTAACTATAAAACCGGCGCCGATTTAATATAGCGGTATAATAATTATAATAGTAGTAGTAGAGATATAGAGTACTAGACAAAGCGATATATATAATATAATTAATAAACTAGATAGTATTAATAATAAGGCGTTAGGTATTTAGAGTATAGATATAGTAACTATAATTAATAGATATTTAGTTATAAGTATTCTTTTAGTAGATTTCGGGTTTATTATAAATTTTAAAATTATAGTATAGTAATAAATAATAATACGTTATATTTATATTATAGTTTTATTATAGTAGTAAAAATTCTATTATAGTAGTATCGATATTACGTAAAAGTATAATACTACCGAGATATAAATAGGACGTTCTTGAAAATTCTATAACCCTTAATAATATTATATAAATTTGGAAAACGTATCTAAAATATATATAGTTTTTAACTAGTAACGTTCTTATAATATCTTCGTTTATCGGCGAAGTAGTCTTAGTAATATATTATATTATTACTACTATTTCAAAACCGGATATTTATTATAATAAAAAACTATTAATAAATATTAAGATACTAATAGAATACTACTAACTCTATCCGCGCGGGCGGTAACTTAGATTTTAATAAAAGTTTTTGAAATTTACCGATATTCTTCTATATATAATTATTATAATTATATCTACTCGGGAGCCGGATTATATATTTAATAAAACGCGAGTTATAATATATATAAAATTCGTTAGAGAAATATTATCGGTAAATTTTAAAAACTCTTATTAAAACCCTAATTATTAACCGCGCGGATAGGGTTAATAATATTCTATTAATAACTTTTCTTAGTAAAATTTATTAATAAGATATTATTAATAGTTTTAATTTACGGATAGAGCTACTAATATCCTATTAATAAATTTAGTAAATTAGAGGTCTAGGTAAATTACTTTTAATAAATTTAATAACTCCGAGTTAATTTTAACTAAATTAATAACTTTAATAATTTATATATATTATTATTAATAAATAATAAAATTTATAACTAATTTAATTAAATATAATTTAATCCCCTCCCCTAGTATTTATAAAATACGGGTAGTATATAGATATATCGTAGATATACTATAATTATATAAAATACTATTTAGTAATCGGCGAAGGGTCTCTAAATTAAAATTATAATAATAACTATTTAAAAAGGCGTTAAAGATAGTAGAATTACTTAATATATTAATTTATATATTTTATTTAAATAAGTTAGACTAGTTATGAATTTTATTTTCTACTAGTATTATTAATATATTAATAGTAACTCAGCTCTATAATATATTAATAGTAACTCAACCCTATAATAGAGTTAAGATAAATAAAATTCTATAATCGTCGTTATTAACGGTAGCGATTCTTAGTAATAACTATTAACGCTAGCGACCTACCGGGCCTAGAATAATAAGTTTTAATAAAAATACTTTTAAATATATTACCTAGGTATATCCGGGGAGTATATATATATAAATACTATACTATATCGTATACTATAGTGTATACCTTAGTATATACTATAATTGAGTATATTATAGGGGGCTTTCGTCTAATATTTAAGAGACTACTACGAGGGGCGTATATTATATACTATCTAATAATATATACAAGTTACGTATACTATTACGTATACTATAGGGTTTATTATAATTAATATTATAATTTATACTATAGCGCATATTAATACGTATATAAATATATATACTATAGAGTATATAATAGAGCTACTCGCCTAATATTTAAATTATTAATAAATTATTAAGTTACTAAACCTACTAAACCTATTAACTATAAATACTATTTATTAATAGGACTTTATTTAGACCCCTAATTTATTAATCCTACTAAACCTCGGGTCGGTATTTAATATAGAGTTTTAATATAAACCTATAAACGGCTTTCTAATAAAGTTAATAATATTTAAAATATATTAATATTTATTTTTAAGATTTGCCGATAACAATTTTTTTTACTATTAATTAATTAAGTTTCTCTACTCTTTATTAATATCCTACTATTTTTCTTTTTTATTATTCGATAATTATTTCTTTTTATATACCCGGTACTTTTTATAACCTTAAATATTTATAATTCGGTTAATGTTAGGTCATAGTGCCTAGGGTATTTATAGTAATATGAAAGTAAGTATAAAGCCTTAGTAGGAAAATGATCTTTATATTCAAATAATAGAATTAATCTCTAAAGAGTTAGAGTGAGGGCTCCGAGCCTCCTATTTCTAAGGGGGCTCCGGAGTACCGGAAATTATAATATAATACTATAATATAAATGGTGTAACCACGCCGTATACTCCCTATATAGGATCTATATACTATATTTAGTAGTTATTATAAAGCTAGTCTTAATATAGTATAATAATTACCTCCCCTTTTAGGGGTTTCGCCCTCGAAACTAGTAGATATTAATTTAACGTTTTAATACTCCGACGAAGGAGTATAATATAGGAGAATTTAAATTAAATAGGGTATACGTATAACGCCTACGCCTCCTATCTAATTTTATTAATCTCTTTATCTTTATAATAGTAATATATTAAGAAGAATCTTTATACCTAGTAGGAAAAAAGGGAGGGAAATAAATTATATCTTAAATCTTAATAATACGTTACGTATAGTTCGTAATCGGCGTAGTTATATAGTCGTAGATTATATTAGGTACTTAATAAAAACCTTTAAACCTAAAGGGAAAAGTAAGGGAAAGAATATTATAATTACCGTCGAAAACTATAAGTCTTTACTACTAGTAGGGCTTTAGTAATATCGGCGGTAGAGTAAATTATTCTACTTTATTATTTAGGAAGAACTTTAGTTATAGGAGTAAATACGTATAAGTAGTAGTCTTGGCGTAGATATAAAGCCTTCGTTAATCTTCTAATTTTTCTTCTTTTATAATATCCTATTATCTTTTATATATATAAACTCCTATATACTATTATCGATAACTATACTATATTTAGATTTTTATTAATTTATAATAATCTCGGCCGTATCTTTAAGCTCTTTCTTTAAGGTCGTAAATATTATATATATATTCCGTAGGTAAGGCTAGAGCTAATATATTATAATTTAAATAAGTTTTTTTTTTTTCTTCTTTTAAATTCTTTCTTTAAATTTATAATTATTAAAATAAATAAATAACTTATTCTATCTTTGAATAAAATATTTATTTATATTTTAAAAGAATTAATATTATCGTAATATTTATTTTATTTTTAAATTATTAGTTTTATATTTTATTTTATTAGCGATACGTATATAACTAGATTACTTTAATATTTAGTATATTAATTTAATCTCTATAGTATATAATATTAATAATAATATTTAGATATTTAATATATTCTTAACCCTCGCTTCTTATAAAATAACCGCTCGCTTTATTCTTATCCCGCGTTTATCCGTACTTCTATACCTCCGTTACTTTAAGTGGATAAATTTAAATAACTACGTCCTATATAATAAGATACTATATATAAAATATATTTATTATATAAAGAATAAGTATTTATATAATCCTATATATTATTTATATTCTAAAACCGAATTATATTAACGTATCTAGATTCCGTCTAAATTTTATACCCTTATAAATTTTCTTCTTAATCGTTTAAAACGTCGAGGCCCTAATAAACGTTTTCGCGAGCGGGTCGTTAGGTATATAAAAGATATCGTAACCTTCCTTCGGGAGATTAAATTTAAAAACGGCGACGTTAAAAAAGGGAAGGATATATTATAATTAATATCTCGGTTTACTATAAGCGTCGAGGGTATAAATAATATCTTTTATACTCTAATAAATTAATATAGTTTAGATATAATTTATATATTAATAATTTTTTAGGGAGGGATTATTACCTAGGATACGGGTACGCCCTAAAGTAGGATTATATAATATTAATTTAATAATCTTCTCGAATCGACGGACGAAGATAAAGCCGACGATAAAGACGAAGATAATATTTATATTCGTTATATACGAGACGCTTCCGAATATAACTTTTCTCCCGGTCTTAATCCCGTTACCGATTAATTTAAAATATCTATTATTAATAATCTCGATATTATCGATCCTATTTTATTCTCTAGCGGTATATAAAGAGTTATAATATTTAGTCGTAAAACTCTTTTAATTAAAAATACCGTAGAGCCTTACCTTTAATACGGCGGTATAAAGGGTATAAATCGTTATATTTTAAATAAATTAATATTTTCTTATAAGGCTTCTAAGGAAGAAGTTAAAGATAAGATTAATAATTTTAATCTTGGTTTTATTTTTACCCCTCGTTTTTTAGTTTAATTTCCCGGCCCTAGCCCTACTCGTAAATAACCGAGTTTTAATATTAGGAAAACTGGCCGTTATAAATATAAACCTACCCACGAGCGCCCTGCTAGCCGTAAAGATATATCTCGCTCGAAGTCTACTAGTAAGAAATAATTAATAATAATTAATAATTAATAACGCTTCCTCTTCCTACTCTTTACTTTCTATACCTTTTTTATCTTCGTATTCTCTTCGAATACTTCTTATAGTTCTAGCGCGTTATTTAAAATATCTATATTAATTTATTTATTAAAGGTCTTTAGTTATCCTAGTTATTTTATAAAGTAAAGTACCTCGCCCTTTATTTTCTTCTTTTTTAATATCTCTTTTATTTTTTATTCGTTCGTATTATTTATTAATTCCGGTAAAGGTATATTAGGAATCGAAATATCACTCTACCGTTAATAATACGGCTCTAAAAGCGATATATAAAAAATATTATAAATACGGTAGTTAATTAGTAATCCTAGGCGGTACGCTTATATTCCGACGGTGTCCAAAATCTTAAATAATTTAATTATTTTATGAGAGAGCTTTTTATTTAGTTGTTTTTACGTTAAGTTTTTAGTTAATAATAATATAAGGTTATTTATATTAAATAATTTCGGTTTATACCTTCTATTATAGCTACGCTTCTACGCCTCGACCGCGATAATCTACACTTTTATTAGATACTCTCTTAAAGTATTTAATTTTTTAATTCTTTTTTATACCGACGGTACTTCTCCTTTATACGTCTCGCCCTCGAGACGCGGTTTAAGAAATAGATTATAATTATATATAACTATAAATAGTATTTATTTTATTATTATATACTATATATTATAGTATACTTATTCTACTATAAGTAAAAGTACTACCTAGTTATTTTATTTACTTAAGTAGAAGGTTTTTAAATAGTATTCTAGGGTTTAGTTCTAGTATTTTATCTAATTATCCGTCTACGGATAAAATACGGTATTTAGGCGCTTTTTAATTTTCATTAAATAGTATACTTCTAACTAAAACGTATTTATGAAAATAAAACCTCTATTAAAAATAATTTTATTAGAAACTCTAAACTTTAGGATAACTTTTTCGAATATTAACTCTATTAACCCCGTAGAGTCGATCGTTTTTATAGTTAAGATATATCGTAATATCTTTATATACCTATTTATAACTATAAGGATTATATTATAAATACGCCCGTATCGCTTACTTAGAGGTAAGTTAATAATAAAATTTATTATAATTTCTTTTTACGGCCCTATAGGATATAGTAGAGAATTAATCTCGTTATAAAGACGGTATCGATATACCTTAACCCGCTAGTATATATTATATATATCGATATATTCTTATACGTCGGCCTTAAGAGTACTCTAGAAATATTTTCTAGTAAATAACTTTATTATCTTTTTAACGTTAAAGTACCCCGTTAATATATCGTTATAATATCGTTCTAATAACTCTTCGCGGACTAATCCTTCTTTAAGTATATAAATCTTATTATTATATCTAAGAATTAATATAAAATCTAAAGTCTATACTCCGGCGGAACGCTAATAATCCGTTTATATAATTTCGGCGATTTTTATTTACGAGAAGAAATCATCTTTTTATAAAGCGCGAATTATTTTAATTATTAATAAACTCTTAGCGTTATAAGCCGTTTTATAAAGTATTATTAATTTAGTAATAATATATAGAATAAGTAGTTTATAGCCTATAGTTCTAGTAATAAAATTAAATAATTCCTTTATTATATTATAATCGACTCGATTTAAATAAACGTCTCGTTTAAACTCTTTAGAATTTCCCGTTTAGGTATTAACTCCTTAAGCCTAGATAAATATATTACCGAAGAATATACTTTTTTTATAATAAGCCTTAAAGACCTTAATAACGTAAATCTTACGCGTATTAGGTTTTACGCGACGTCTACGGATATATTATTTAACGCCGGCGAAGTATTATCTACCTCTAGATCTTTTATATTTACGAACGTATTTTATATTATAGCGAAAATAGGGCTTTAACTAGTACTTTCTAAATTTAATAACTTCTATTATAATATAAATAATATATTATCCAAAAAGTTATCTTAATCTTTATAATTAAAACGACGCGAGGGGCCGTCGGCTAGGTTACTTTTTTTAAAATAATACGAAATTAAGAAATTAAAAGATAAGAGTTTTATTACCTAACGCGCTTAATAATTATTTAGTTATTTAACGTTTATAAAACCCTTTAAGTTATTATAATCGGTTAAGACTTCTACTTTATATAAACTACCCTCGAGGTAATATTATTATTATTTAAATATTATAACGATTACGAGGAGCTTTTTATTATAAGTCTTATATCAAACTTTTAAACCCTATATCTTACGGGACTAGAAAACGACGGGATATTATTCGTTATTATTTTATAACTATATTAAAATCGTAGCTACGATAAAATTAGAAGTATTTATCTTAATCCGAATTTTTAATTCTAGATTAAAATATACTAGAATAGGTATATATAAAAATGAATTATAAAGTAAATAAAACGTTTACTTTACCTCCCTAGGCTATTTAAATAGACTAAATTTTTTATTATCTTAACTACTTTTTAATAGACCCGTTAATAAGCCTATTATCTATAAATAACGATAAATAAATCGACGATAAAAATTAATAAAGCCTAAAAATACTTATATATTATAAAAGGACTTTGGTTTTAACTAAGACTAAATCGTATTAATCCTACGTTCGTTTATCGAGATATTTTCGGTATTTACGATAAACCCTAAAAACTTAATTAATTAAGTAAAGAACTCGTATTTCTTAAGACTCGTAAATAAAGAATATTTTCGTAGGCGTTCGAGTATTTATCGTATATAATTAATATACTCCTCTTTTAAATTTAAATAAATCAAGATATTATCTAGATAAATAATATAAAATATATCTATTAAGCCCGTTAACGATTTATTAATATAAATTTAAAAAGTAGTAGATATATTCGTTAAATTAAATAATATTACTATATATTCGAAAAGATTATATTATATACGAAATATTATCTTTTATTTATTACCTTCCTTAATTCTTATTCGATAATAAATATCTTTTAAATTAAGTTTTATAAATTATATAACGCCGTTTAGGCGGTCTAGCGTCTTACTAATTAAAAGTAACGGGTAACGACTCTTAATAATAATCTTATTAAGACCTCGGTAGTCGACGTATAATTATAGTTTATTATTCTTCTTTAGAATAAAAAGGATAAGAGCCCCGACGGGGTTTACGGAGTATTTAATCTAACCCTTCGCTAGGACGTCGTCTAGGTATCTTCTTAACTTTATTAATTCTAGGTTCGATAAATTATAAAGAGGCCCGTATAGCGGGTCGCCCTTTATATTAATTATATAATCGCCGTCTTTATACGACGGTAATCGACCTACTTCTTTATCTAAAAAGATATTATTAAAATCTATAAATTTATAAGGAAGCGTAGGCGGTATAATAACGGAACTATTAAAAAATATTATATTAACGGTAATATCGTTTTTCCTAGCCTCGTTTTTATTAATAAAACCTTAATTAAAGGGACTAGCTTTAATATAAATTAATATATATATAACTAGCTACGTTCTTAATGATTTTATAAAATCCTTAAATAATTCTAAGGTATACGCCTTTAGCGCGATACCGAACCGCTAGGTATATATATTATAATTAGTTTAAATCTTTTCCTTTTTTATAGCCGGTATATTTATAATAATAGGCGAGCCTTTTTTATTAATAAAGTAAAAGATATTATTATACTCCCTAGTTTATCCTTATAAGTTAGTTAACCGGTAGACGATATTATAAATATTATAATAATAAATAAATTACCCGCTTATTTATTTAAGAGTCGGTAACGGCTCGCTTTCGAGATACTCTAGGTTATACTATTATATAAATATTTTATTAATAATATTTATCTCCGCTCCTAGATCTTTATTCATTTTAATATAAATGGTTTTTATATCGATATTAATTAGGTTTATAATAACTTCGCTATCGATATTTATACTCGGTCGGGTTTTTATTTCTCTTTATTCCCTCGGGATAAAGACTTCCCTAAAGATTTATTATTTTTTAACTCGGCGGTATAATCGCCGATATAATTAATAGTCTTTATTTTCTTCTCCGGATATTTATTAGAGTAATAGCCGAGTTTATAATAATTAAAATATTTAATATTCTTAAGATTCTTATCGCTCGCGTAAATCGTATATATTTTATTTATATTTCTACGACTACCCCTATTAAAACCTTATCCTCTTATATTAGATTTATTTTTATTATCTCCGCTCTTTAACCCCTTCTTATACCTCTTCCGAGGTTTTAATTAATTATTTTAATTATTATTTTATATCTTAAAGTCTCGATTAAGATTACGTTTATAACGCGCCGTAAATAATATAAATTCGGTTCGTTTAGTAGGAATATTTTAGGCCCGGTTAACTTCTTTTAAAATATTAGGTCTTAAGCGGGTTATTAAATAAATTATTTATTACTCTTTATTATAAAGAGGTAATTCGGTTTCTAGGGTACTAAGGTAGGTATCGAAATCTCGTACCGATTAATTATTCTTTTAACGTATATATTAATATTTAAAATTCGTATTTATAACTCGGTTTAAAGGGTCTTTAATTACGTTAAATAAATAGTCCGTAAAAAACTTCTACGTTAATATATCTACTAGATAAAGTTCTTTATATTTATTTTATAACTTTTTAATTTACCCCTTTAAGTAGGGTATCGTATATAAAATCTTCTTTTTATTTATTTAAAAGTTTACGGGTATTAAACGGAACGCGGTCTTTACGTCGTAGATTTATTTTTAATAATTTTATAAATTCTTCGTATAAAAATCCCGTAGTTTCGATAACCGTAAATTACCTTAATTTATATTAAGACCGATTTAGTTACGATTTACCGTCGGGCCGTTATTATCTTTTATATTTAGTTTTTAAGAATTATCTTCGATTTCTTTATCTCCTTTACCTACGATAGTATATCGTAAGTTTTCGATATTTTTCTAAATTATAATAATAGAGGCCTCTTTCTCGAGGGCTTTTTATTTACGTTTTAATTCTATAAATTATTAATCTACCGTAAAATTAGTATTCTCCGGTAAATCTCCCGTATTTTCGTTTAAAGTATTAGTCCTATACGTCTCGCTTTTAGGATAATTATTTCTAGAAAGATTTTTTATATTTCTAACGGATTACTACCTAAAAAGGTTAAAAAAGATTAAAACTATTAAGTTATAATACCTAAGGTATTTATAATAATATAAAAGTAAATATAAAGCCTTAATAAGAAAATAATCTTTATATTTAAATAATAGAATTAATCTCTAAAGAGTTAGAGCGAGGGCTCCGAGCCTTTTATTTCTAAAGAGGCTCCGAAGTACCGGAAACTATAATATAATATTATAATATAAATAGTGTAACCACGCCGTATACTCCCTATATAGGATTTATATATTATATTTAGTAGCTATTATGAAGCTGGTCTTAGTATAATATAATAGTTAATAACTTCGACGCTTTTTTCCTTTCTTAAATTCTTTTATTCTAGGGTTTTTTTCTAATATCTACTCTATATATACCTCTCTATTTTATAAATTATATTAATATCGATTTTCGGGGGCCGGTCGTATTTAATTATATAATCGAAATATTTATTAAAATAAATATTATTTACGAGTATTCTTCTTTAAGTTTTAGAGGGAATATTAAAAATTATTTTAATATCTCTAATTAATTTACTATTATTTTTTATCTAGTATATATACGCGATTATAAATATATTCTACTTTTAATAATACTAGTAAAATAGAGAGGGTCTTTATAATACCGGGGGAGGTATTTTTAAATAATTATATTAAAGTAATTTATTAAAATATAATTACTTTAATAATAAGAATATTAATAATATAAAAGATATTAATTATTTATAGAGGATTTAACTCTAATATATTAGAATCTAGTTAAAATACTAATCTTAATATAAAAGTATCGAGGTTTAATTTAATAATATTATATTTAAATCTACTCTATAATAAATCGCTTCTTTTAAAAAGAGACATTAATACCCTCGTTAATATACGGATATAGAGTATTATAAATAATAACGTAAATAATATCTATATATAGAAAATTAATAGAGTAGGTAAATATATTAATATATTTCTAGTTCTTAAATAGTTAGTACGAGGTAGTTACGGGAGTATTATAAAGATTTAAAATTTAATATAAAGTTATAAACTAAAATCGCGACGACGAGGTAAAGTAATAAAAAGGTATAAAGATAATATAAATAATTAATAATAATAATTATAATATTAATAAAACAAAGAAGTAAGTATTTAATATTATAAAAATATTAATAGAGAGGTATTAAATAGTCGATTTTTTTATATATAAAAGTAAGGCCTTAGCGTAAATCTATATATCGGTAAATTTTAAAAATAAATATTAGTATACTCTAAATATTATTAACTCTACTAGAAAACCGTCTATAAATTTATATTAAAACTCTATATTAAATACCGACCCGAGGTTTAATAAAATTAGTAAATCGGGGCTTCGGGTAATAAATTAGAGTTCTAGGAAAATTACTTTCAATAAATAGTACTAACTATTAGTAGGTTTAGTAGGTTCAATAACTCGATAAATTATTAATAATTTAAATATTAGACGAATAGGCCTATCATATACTCTATAGTATATATATTTATATACGTATTAATATACGCTATAATATAGATTATAGTATAGGTTATAGTATAGGCTATAGTATACCCTATAATATATATAATAGTATACGCAGTTTACGTATACTATTAAAAAATATATAAATAATATACGTAAAGGTATTTTAAATAGTATATAATATATACTCTTTATAATAGTCTTTAAAACATTAGACGAAAGCCCCCCATAATATACGTAATTATAATATATACTAAGGTATATACCAAGATATACGTTATAATATACAATATATTATAGTATTTATATATATATATTCTCTAGATATATTTAGGTAACGCCCCCGCGAGAACTTTTATTAAAATTTATTATTCCGGGCCCGGTAGGTCGCTAGCGTTAATAGTCGTCGCTAAGAGTCGCTACTATTAATAGTATCGATTATAGAATTTTATTTATTTTAACCCTATTATAGAGTTAAGTTATTATTAATATATTAATAATATATATAAATTACTAAAGTTATTAATCCGGTTAAAATTAACCTAGAGTTATTAAATTTATTAAAAGTAATTTACTTAAACCCCTAATTTACTAAATTTACTAATAGGCCGCTAGTAGCTCTATCCGTAAATTAAGACTATTAATAATATCTTATTTATAATTAAAATTAAAAAATCTATTAATAGGATATTATTAGTTTTATCCGTAATTTAGGGTTACTAGTAAAATACTACTAACTCTATCCGCGCGGTCGGTAACTAGAGTTTTAATAGGAGTTTTTAAGATTTATCGATATAGTTTTAATATAGTTTTTAAATAACTAGCGATTTTTGAAAAAAATTATTTACTGATATTTTAAAAACTATTTTAGCGCGAAGCTAGTCCCGATCTAGTTACTAATAGTTAATTTTTAAGAAATACTAGTAGGTATCTTTATCCTTAAAAGTAGAGTTAATTATATATATTATATTATATAACTTCTTCGTTTATTACTATCGTTATAGTTTTTAATATTCCGGATTACTCTTTTACTCTTGAATAACTAGGTCTATAATATAAATAATAAACCGGTTATTATAATTATAGAGATTATACAGTTTATAAAGTTTATTATTAAATAATTTATTATTAATTTATTTCTAATTATTATATTAATAGAGTTATCGCTATTATTAAAATTAAAAGTAAAGTAGTTTTTAAAGTAATATAGAACTATATATTATAAATATTAAGGCTCTCCGTTTAATACTTTAATATAATATCGATAGGACCTAGGTTAATACTCGTAGAGAGAAGTATTAAGGATTAAAGGATAATAAACTTCGTATTAATATAAAATAAAACTAAATAAATTTAATAAACTTAATTAATAATTTAATAAATATTTATATTTAGAATTTATAATTAAAAGTTTTAAGGGAAGTTAAATATAAAGCTTTTATTTATTAAAAAAGTATATAGTTTATATAAAAGAAAAAAACTACGCTATTTATTTATTTACTCGCTTATTTTAATATCGAGTAAATAAACGGTTAAACGCTTATTTATTTATTAATTTATATATTATATCGAGTAGTAAATAGTTTTTTAATATATTAAATCTATTAAATCTATTAAAGTTTTTAGCGAATTTTAATTATAATATTACCCCTCCCTTTTAACCTTCTTTATCTTTAAAGATAATCCTATATCTTCTTATTAAATAAAGTAACGTAATAAATTATAGGAATAGATTATTTCTAAAGGTCTTATAATTATAGTTATATATATATATTATATAATATATTAATCCGAATATTAATTATCCTCGTTATTATCGAAATACGGGGAGTATATTAAAACTAGGAAAAAATATAAATCTTTAAAGTTTATTATTAATTTCTTAAAAATTAATAAGACTTTAAAGCGCTTAAAACGTAAAGAAGAAAAAACTAAAATTACGCGGGAAACGGCGAACGAAGTCGTTAATTAAAAAAATACGAAGTTAAAGAGATTTCGTTAATAAAAGAAAATCCTAAAGGAGCGTAAATAGAAGATATTCGATAAAGATTTTACGGATATAAAGGAGTTAGAGTATTTTAAAGAATTTAAGAAATTCGGTAAAATAAAATATACGATAACTTCGGTTCTATACTTCGACGATTTTATATTCTTAAGATCCCTTTCGTTAAGGATCTTTAATTAACTTTTTTATATTATTATTCCTAAAACTTCTTTAGAAGTTCCCGATAATTAATTAAATTCGTTAATAACTCTTAAATATTCTTTAACTCGTCGTAATCTTTTTATTTAATAAAGTAATCTTAATCTTTTTAGCCTAAAATCTCTTTTACCTCGAACTCCGTTTTTTTTTTAATTTAAAAATAAAAAGTATTTTATAAAGATATTTTAAAATCTATTAACTTTAATCGAGAGATATAGAATATTAAATATACTTTAACGTCGGCTAGAAGATTTAGTTTATAATTAATTAATCCTTTACTCTTCTTAATCGAAAATAATCCGATTTTAATATAATTTAGTTTCTTACTCGGTTTTTTATTTATTATATTTTTTATTAAAAAATATACTTTATCCTCCTCTTTTAATTAAGAATACTCTTTTCGATATTTATTTACTATTAGTTTAATTCGAGTATTTATTAATTTAATTTAGATTTATATCTTTTTATATAACGCTTTTATATTAATTATATAAACTAGCGCCCTATACGCGTTAGGTCCCTATTTTAGGTTTAGAAATATATTAATATATTTACTATAATTTACGAAGAATAATATAAATTTCGTTATATCGGACTATATATTATTAAATACTAGTTAAATTATAAGTAGAAGTCTTATTTAATTATTCTATTTCTTATTTACGTAATATCGTAAATATATTTTTATTATTTAATTTATCCGCTTTATCTACCTATCCGTCTATAAATAATATACGGTTAATATTCGTAATTACCGATAATACCGATTAATATCTTCTAATAATTAAAGATAAACTATTTATCTCGGTTAAAAATAATCGATCTAGGTATTTTATAATCTCTAATAAATCGATTTAATAATATAAAGGCGATTTATTCGGCTTTATAAATTTCCTTAATTAATATTATTATTATATATTTATTAAATTTATTATAGATTACTATTATAAAATTAAAGACTTCCGATATAATAGGGTCCTTTAATTTTAGTAACTTAATAACGAAATTTATTATAATATCGTCTTAAGGTATTTTCGGTACTAAGGCGAATTAGATTTAATTATATTTAATATACCTTATAGATTTATTATACTAGTATTCGATATATTTTTTAATATATTTCTCGACGTACGACCTTAGTCCCGGCGCGTCGTATTCTTTATAGATATATTTTATAATCTTAATAACTCTAGGGTATCCTTAAACCGGATTATTATAATAATCGCGAATAATTTCTTTAAGATATCCCTTAAGAAGATAAGTCTTTTTATTATATTTTAATAATTTAGTTTATAGTTACTAACTTCTTAATATAGTAGTTAAAGTATCGTTTTCGTATTCCTTCTAAATATTATTAATAATTCCGGGAATAAAGATATATAACGTCGCTACTAGTTATTATATTAGGACTAGCGATCTATCCTATTATTAAATAAGGATTAATTATATTACTATACTCTTATCCTCTATATAATCTTCTCGCTTATTAAATATATCGGCGCGACCGTTATTTTTTCTTAGAGTATAGAAAATCTTGAATTTATATTATCCTAATAATTCAAACTATTTAATTTACCTTCGGTTTAATTATTTTATTATTATAAAGTTAAGAAGATTTTTATAATTTATAAAGATAATAAGGTTTAAATAACTTTCTATATATACCCGCTATTATTCTAATACGAATACTACTACTAGTAACTCTTTATTATAAATATTATAGTTTTATTCCGCTAATAATATTTTCCTAGAATAATATATAATAAGGTACTATTTATCGTCTTTTTACTAAAGTATATAAATATTTATTATTAAATTTAAAATATTAGTTTCGATTCGAGCTAGTTCTTTACTTCGAAAGGAATATAATACCGGCGGTTTCTTATAGGCCTTTTTAAACGCCTTAAAAGATTATTATTATTCTTTCCTTTATTAGAAAGCGATATCCTTCTTCGTAATATCCGTTAATAGTAAAGTTTTTTTAGAGTAGTCCTTAATAAATCTTTTATTAAAGTTCGTAAATCTTAAAAAACTTTATACCGTCTTAATATTATATAATATAGGTTATTCTTTAATACTTTTAATCTTTTTAGGGCTTATATAAATACCTTTAATATTATAAATTTAAAGAATTTAATTAATTCCTTATAAAACTCGTATTTCTTTAGTTTAAGAAGAAGTTTAATTAATAATAAATAAATTAAAATATCCTATATATATTAAATATATTCTTCCTTATTAGTAGAGTAAATTAATATATTATCGAGGTATATAATTACCGTTATATCTAGGTATACTCGTATAATATTATTAATTAATATTTAATAGGTTACTAGTACGTTAGTAAATCCAAAGAGTATTATTAAATATTCGTAATAATTATATTTAGTTTTAAAGGTAGTCTTCTACTCCTCGCTTTCTTTTATTCGAATTAGATTATATACGCCTCGAAGATTTAGTTATATAAAGATTTTTATTATTATAAACTAATCCTATAATTTATTAATATTTAATAGAGGGTACCGATTCTTTACCGTAATATTATTTAACTTTCGATAATTTATATAAAGTTATAAACTTTTATTCTTCTTTATTATAAAAAGAATTAAATAATCTATTAATAATTTGAATTCTCGAATAAATTCTTTTTTAAAATTCTTATCGATATACCCGCGAAATACTCCGAGTTCTTTTTTTAATAAAGTGTATATAGGTCTAAATATCGGTATTTTATTAAATTCGAGTTCGATTTTATAATTCTATAATTAATATTTGGGTAATACTTTTATAGTTATCTCTTTCTAAAAAAGATACTTTTATTATTAATATTCTTTAAGGATATTAAGAGGTTTATTTTTATTTTTAAAAATTTTAATTTATTCGCCCTATTAACCTCTTTAATTAATATATATCGAATCGGATCCTTTTATAAAATTATTTTTATACGAAGATAAAATATTATAAACTTCGACCGGGCTACGGTTCGATTTCTTATTTATAACTATCCTTTATAAGTATATAAGTATTATATTAATAACGTTTTTAATATACGGAAATATAAATACTCCTCTCGTTTAATTTATTATTAAATTATATTTCTTTAATTAAGATACTCCTAGAATAATATAATAAATAATTATTTTTATTATATCGAAGGTAATTTCCTTATAATAGTATTAAATAATAATTAATAGCGGGAATATTTCTTTATTTACTCTCTTTATTAATAACTTCGACCCGTCGGTTAATTAAAGTTTATATTATTTCTTTTTTTTTAAATTAATAAATTAGTTACCTAAATTATTATTCGAGATATAAAGTTATTAATTACTTTTAAATCTATTATTATAATAACTTTATATCCGTTAACTTTTACCGGTATTTATATATATATACTATATTAAACTAAATATAAATATTATTCTAGGGTTAATATATTAATCTCTTTATATTTTCCTTTAATATAAGGGACTAGTCTTTTCCTAATAAAGATAAAAATCCGTAGTACTTTTTAGACTCGAAGTACCTCTCGTAATCTTTAGTTAAATAATAGTACTATTTATCCTAATTATAATATTTCGTTTTTTTACTATATCCTATTTAGTTTCGTAATTATAATTATTATTCTTTATCGTAGCCTAGGAAGATTTGGTTTTCCCATTTCTTAATTAAATACTACGGGTAATTATCTTTAGTATAGTTATTCTATTAATTATAACCATATTTTAATTTTACGATATACTTTCGCTCTCTTAAATTATCGTAATAGTATTTATAATATTCGTTTATATATATTAACTAGTATATCTCCTTATATCTTAAATAATATTTATTATAAATATAATTAATTCTAGAGGTTTATTTTTTTTCCTTTTTCTCGTCTTCGGGTTTTTCTTTTAATACGATAAATTAGGTTTTAGAATTATCGAGGTAGTCTACTACCTAAAGTTATTCTTTAGAATTTATTATATTTTATTTTTATTTTTATCCTTCCTCTAAATCTTTCTTTAAAATTTTATTATTATTATTATTTAATTCTTCGAGCTCTCGAATTCTTTAAACGATTTTTTCTTTAATCTCCCTTTACTTTTTAAATAAATTATTAAATATAGAATTATTTTATACTAGATTTTTAAAGGATTTAGTTATACTATCTAGTATCTCTTTCTTAAATACGTTTAATTACTATCGATTTATTATATTTTTCGAATAATAGTTCCTAGCGATATAGCCCGGTTTATTATAATTATAATAATTTATTACTTTTTTACCCCATTATTACTATTTATCTCTTTTTTAAAATCCTCTCGTAGGTCCTTTTTTAATAAAATCGAGTTTTATTAATATATAATTATACGGGTTAGACTTTTTATAGCGGTAATAACTAGCCGAATTATATCCGTTATTATAAACTCTTAAATATCTTTATCCGTTAACTCCTCCGTTATAATATTTCTCTATTACTCGTTTATATAATTTATCGTTAATTTTAATTATTTATTTTATAGATATATCGAGGTCCTTTATAACGGCTTTTACTCGTATAAATTCGTTTTTTATATTATTTTTTAGTCCTCGTCGATATATCGTTATAAGAGTAATATCGTCTTAATCCGTTAATATTATATAATATTAAAACTACGCCGAGTAATCGGATATAAACTTTCGTTATATTAAATATTAAATAATACGAATTATTATACTACTTTCGTTAGATAATTTAAATATATAATAAATCTTAATTTTAAATTTAAATTTAAAGAAGTTCTTTATCTAAAGCTTTATTAATAAGTTATTATTATTATTTACGACTTCTATATAGCGCTTTAGGAATAATTTAATTTATTTCTATATATTACTTTTTATATAAGTTATTATAAAGATTATCTATTTAATAACTAGTATAATATTCTTATTAAATACGAAGAATAACTAAAGTTATAATAACTAATTATTAAACTTCTCGCGCTCTTTATAATAATAATTTAGGCGGGTAATTTTAATATAATCTCTTTCTTCTATAATATTACGTCTTTTAGTACTATTTTAGGTATTTAAAACTAAAGCCTTTATTAATCCTAAGGTATTTATCTTAAAGATATTTAAAATATTAAAGCTCTTCGTTTAATACTTTAATATAATATTAATAAAACCTAGGTTAATATTTATAAAAAGAAGTATTAAGAATTAAAGGATAATAAACTTCGTATTAATATAAGATAAAACTAAATATATTTAATAAACTTAATTAATAATTTAATAAATATTTATATTTAGAATTAATAATCAAAAGTTTTAAAGGAAGTCAAATATAAAGTTTTTATTTACTAGGAAAATACGTAGTTTATATAAAAGAAAGAAACTATACTATTTATCTATTTACTCGCTTATTCTAGTATCGAGTAAATAAATAATTAAACACTTACCTACTTATTAATCTATATATTACGTCGAGTAGTAAATAATCCTTTAATATACTAAGTATATTAAACCTATTAAAGTTCTTAGCGAATCTTGATTATAATAATAAATTCCTCCTAAATTAATAATTTACTATCGATATCTTTAAGGAATTAATTTAATATTATTATTACTTTTAATTTAAGAATATCCCGATATATATTTATATAAAATATATTCTAAACGATTAAAAACTAGTTATATATCGACGTAATATTTATAAATTTAACGAGGTAGAGTATATTCTAAATAAATACACAAGAATAAATACTCTTTCGAATATCCTAGGGTATATATATAAAAGTAGCGATCTTAGTTATAATTACTAAAGTTCTAATTTTAAATCGATTAATAAAAATAATATATTATTATTATAAATTCGTAGCGGTATTATATAGGAGGTTCTTTTCAAGTTTTAATAACTCGATTAAATACTATATTAAAGTTAAGCTACGAAGATAAATAAATATAAAGTTTTTAATAATAATATATATATTAGATTTAGTATTTACTATATCTTTAAATTTATTTATAAAGACGTAAACGTTTTAGTAGTAAACGTATTTACTAGTATTTAAAACGGGAGTATTATTTCTAGATTTATATTAAAAGTTAAAGAATCTAACGTTTTTAATTTTTAATTTATTATTAATATTAATATTAGAGCTAGTTTAAGATTTAGATATTTTTTATATTAATAAATAAAGTAAAATAAACTACTATTATTAAATATTAAATTAAAGTTATATCTAGTTTTATTAAATCTATATCTAGTATAAATACTCGGAAAGGTCTCCTATTATATTTCTAAATATAATTATATTTATTTTAGAGTATTCTAGTATTATTAAAGAATTTTTCTAGGAGCGAGTACTAGTTAACTTATTCGAGTTACTTAATATACTAACGGTGAAATCGACGGGTTTAGTAAAAGAGTCGAAAATAAAATATAATAAAAAAGCCTAAATAAATAACGTATTCAATATTATAAATAAATAGTTTTGAATATTAAATTATATTAGGGTTTTAAAGGGAGTTATAAATAAATTAATATATATATAGAAACGTCTCAATAAATAAAGTAATCGGTATATACTATTACTATTATTTATTAAAATATAGTTACTTTAATAGTAAAAATATTAATAATATAAAAGATATTAATTATCTATAAAGGATTTGGCCCTAATATACTAGAATCTAGTTAAAATACTAGTTTTAATATAAAAGTATCGAGGTTTAATTTAATAATACTATATTTAAATCTACCCTATAATATAATTACTCTATAATAATAATATAAATAGGAAGAATTTTTTTTATTAATATTTTCTAGTAGAGTTGATTTTACTTAGTTATAATTAATATTATATACCCTCGAGACTAAAGTAAACTAGTATTATTTATTAATAAGTTATTAATTTAAGCTAGTTTTAATATAAAAATAATAGAGAGTTAGTTTAAAGGCCCTCTAGAGAGGTTTTAAATTAGTCTAGGGATCTTCTAGGCGCCCCTCCTTGCGTATTATTATGAAACCCTCGTTTACTAGGTTTTAATATATATTATATTGAGTTCGACTCCTACTGGCGCTGGTTCAATAATGTTGTGGTTTTGTTAGTATTCTTTAGTAGCGCCATTAGCCGCAGGTTTTAAAAGTCCCCTTACGCCCGGTAGTACTGGTTCGAAACCTATAAGATGATCTCCCGAACTGTTCCTGTCCGGGGGCCGGACGCCTGTTGGTTGTGAGTCGTTTGCTAGGTTTCAATACATATTATATTGGGTTCGATTCCTAATGGCGCTGGTTCAATGGTGTTGTGGGTTTGTTGGTATTTCACCCTTACACAAACAGAAAGGCGACGTCCTCGTTGCAAATAAATACGTTGAAGCTAGCAAAGATTGTTAAGTAAAGGTCACAGAAGTCCCCCCCTGAGTGGGGAGTTTTGTGACGAGCCACACTCGCTCGTTAGACACATCGATTACAGAAGGCTAAGCAGCGCCTCTCGCTCTCCTCGTTGCTATTGTAGTAGCGGAAGGGCGTTTCTCGGAGTTTTTTGTTCAAAAGCGCGATACTGCCATGACGGATGCGCGTGGTTCTTAGCGCGGATTAGCCTTGGCGCACCATGAAAATCCCATATGTTTAACAGTCACCACTTTTTTCTTTTCTCTTCTTCTCCAAGCAGCGTTGTGAACGCTTGCCGTTCTTTTTCTTCTTCTTGCAGTGCTGTAATCACTTGCCTTTCTTCTTCCTTCCACCTCCCACCATCTCCTTGCAATCGATAATGGTCGTTGCCCTTCTCATTCTCTGCTCACTTCTCTTACACCGCATGCGCTTTTCCCTTGACGCACCGTACGCTATGTCGTTTCCTCACTCTCCTTTCCAAGACAAATCATCTTCGGTACCCACATCCCGCAAGATGCATGCATGCCCAAGTCGATGTAGCAAAAATCTGCTCCAATTACGAAACCATGAGCACGATGACCTCTCAGCATCAAGGCTTATCGTCGACTCCACCTTTTTGGGTTAGCGTCGTCTTAGCTATGTCGTTGAATGACGCCTGCTCGGGTTTCCTGCCCCGATCCTCGACAACCTCAGTGACCATCAGACAAGATGCAGGCATCACTTCGATGGTCAGTGGAGCCACGCCAGCTGCTTGACAAGATCACCTCTGAAGTCGAAGGAATCCTGACTACACTGCCAGTTGCAATTGTCTCACGTTCTAGTTCGTTACTAGGTGCAATCATCGACATGCAACTATCAGACATCGACCAATCTGACTTGGGCCGGATACAGTGTCAGGCAGAGACACGCCAGGCTGTCATTGCCGCAAGGCGTGAGAAAGCTTGCCTGTACCTGTCCATTGGCTACGACAATTGGACCACAACGTGGACAGATCCACTGACTGGTAGCCAAGTATGGTCCATGGATCATGACGTACCGTTGAGCTCCCCAAAACGAACACAGATCGTAAGGCTATCCATGGCCAGCAGTTTCAGATCTTCGTTCGTCCGCGGCCACCAAGAGCTCGTATGGTTCCTCAAAGCTTCCCTCAGGCTGAATGTCTTTGATGTGAGCGATATAATTGAGCACCTGCAGGGCAATCCTGCTTGGGCCGAATGGCCAGTGATTGGTAAGCTATCTCGCTCTACCTGTATGCTGAATGAGACTTGACATGCTCGCAGACTGGAACGAAGTTTCGGAACTGCCTGCTAGTGGAAGCCTGATGCATGCTGCCTACGATTGCATACAACATCCGCTCCTGTGCGGCTACGGCGAAGAACTGCAGACTGCTCTCTACGACACCAATGCCTTGAAAGCTCTGAACGCCAGCCATCCCCTCTCACACGTCGAAAGAGATGCCAAAGGTTGCTATTTTGTAGTAGTCGCGGCAAAGAGATTCGATGGGGCCGTATCTCGAATGTGTCATCAAAAATCGCCCTCATTCTTCGTGCACTTTGACTTGAGTGCTAATTGCAAGCCTCAAGTCCATGTCCTTGAGGGTACCATCGCCAAACGAAAGACAAACTCTTAGTCACTTTTCTCAGCGAGCCGACAGACTACAATATCCAATTCGCACTCAACGGTATAATATCTGTTATGAGCCTGACCTGCGACGTGTCCAAATGGTTATTCAAAGATGTCTTTCAGTATCCGCACGCAATCACGCCAATCTTCAGGCCCAATGGCCAATCCAATCATGTTCTTGTTGATCGAGAATTGAGCCCACGACTGTCGACCGTATTATCGATAGCTAAGTCTTCGGTACCAACTGAATACCCCATCTTGCTCCAACACAACGCTGAAAGCGCTATCAATGGTACCTCCCAGTCTGTTGTCCTTTGGCTAAGATAGTCTACACAAGAGCAGAAGCGTGCAAAAGCCATGCCGCGTGTCGGCTACAGCAAAGTGTTTTTTAGGAAGCTCGTATGCTTTAGAATAACCCTATATTGTGCGCGCCTTCGCTCTGCTTTGTCCAATGCTCCCAACGGTATACCGAAGATATCGCGGTATCCGGTATCTTCGGTATGATACGGCTTTTTTTTCTTCATAAATGGTACAGTATAGGGCCTATTATGTACCGATCGGTATAGTATAGGGTCCATACTGTACCGTTAAAAAGATACGATATTAGCTATACTATCGGTAAGAACGATAATTTTTGGGGATTTTGGTTGTCTTTAGCGGGGTTCTAGGGGGCCGAGGTTCTTACAGATGAGGCCTAATAAGGCTACTTTACTTACCGAAGTACCTTGGTGAAATGGGCAGATCTTCTAGCCTGATTAGGTAAGACGCTTATACTATTGGTATACTATCGGTATACCGTGGATAAGCAATACGGTGCGATATGGGATCTATACCGCACCATACTGCGCTAATCTAGCGCTAATCGTACAGTTTAGGGTTATTACCGTACCGTTGACATGGGAGCATTGGCTTTGTCCTACTCAGATCACCACCTCCTGCCGCAATTGCTTTAAACCTGTTCTCTAGCGATAGTAAGACTGCCGCCAGATCCCATCCGTTCGCCCTATTGTCCGACCTGTTCAGCACCAAACCTTTACCGCGCAATCGGTCTACAGACCAATTGGTTCACAATCGCTGGCACGTGGGTTTTTTGCGGTGTGAACGGATCACATCAACGCCGTCTGCGGATGCCCTGGCCGCCTGGTAAGAGCATGGATGCACCTATAGCCCCAGGAAACCACGAGGAGAAACAGGCTTTTTGACGGCCCTGCAATCTTGGCTCGGACGGAGGAAGATAGTAGAGTTGAACGTGGCAAAAAGTGGTGGCGAGCTAAATGACTTTCAAGCCCACTTGGTTGGTAGGAACCAGATTGGATTGACGTGGTGAAAATTTAGAGAAGTAATACGAGCAAAGCGCTAGATTTAGTCTAGAAATCACCTAAAATGCAGTTCATCGGCCCCGAGGGCTGTCTTCGAGATTACAATGTCGTTAATTCGTGATCCTACTCATATCAAGCTTTCATACTTATCTAGGCCACTCTTCTGACCCGGCGGGTTCATCTGCCCTGGCACCACTGGTGGTTTCGCGGCATTGTTGGCTGAGCCAGCGCCGAAGTACCCACTGTTCTGTGACTGCACGCCTGGCCGCTGAGCTGGTGAGATGGGAGGTGGTGGGAGAGAGAAATTGGAGAAGGGTGTGACCACATGTGGTTGTGGTGATGGAGACATAGAGAAACTTGGCTGCATTGGCTGAGCATGCTGCTGTGCCATGTTCCATGGATTTGCAGGCTGTATTGTATTTGGCTGCATAAGAGTCAAAGATCCGAACCCATTAGCCATTGCATTGGTATTGAGCTTCACAACAGAAGATGTCGGATTGAGCGCCGCGAAACCGTTGAGGGATTGGTCTGGTGTGATGGTTCGAGACTGAGGTTTGAGAACACCAGACATCGAGCTCATGTTGTTTGGATTGGTATTAAAGGGCGGAGATGACCATGAGAAGGTCGGAGCCTCAGGCTGTCTGCTGGCTGGTACTTGAGGCTGCAAAGCACCACCTAGCATGTTATTACTCGTGCCGATGCTTTTTCCTTTTCCGAGTACGAGACTTTCAAAGTCGTTCTGACCGACACTCTCGCTTCCAGTCGACTCGAAGAAACCGTTCGTAGATCCAGTGCTCATAAGATCACTTGATTTGACTGTCTCCTTTGCATTCGAAATGGAGAGGTCCCGTAACTTCCTGATCTGCTCAGTCTCAATTCGCGCAGAAAGCTTCTTGATGAGATCCATGAAAGCTTGGAACTGTTCCAAGTTGAGGAGCGGCCCCAAACTGAAGCTCCATAGTATGGGAAGCGCTTCCATCGCCAAAAATTCCGCATCAGCAAGTTTTCCAACCTGCCTGAACACTGCAAGAGCGGCCATCATGACAGCGGGTTCTTTTGTCTTCATGACCTTCAGGAGCGGGACTACCTTCTCTTGTACGGTATACTTGTCAAGTACGGCATTGCTGCTAGGTTTAGGCTTCTTCGACGTTACCATGATACCGTCAAGGTCATCAGTCGCCTCCACTTCCTCTGCTGAAGACCCTCCGCAAAGGATGACGAAGGCTTCAAGTCCGCGAACCTTAATACCTAGACTACTAGTCTTGCCAAACACTGATGCGACCACTGGGAAGACTTCATTCTTAATCGTGGAAAAGTCCAGAATAGCGAGTATCGTGGCGAGGCAACCCAAAGCCTTATCCACAATTGCATGAGTCGGTGACTCCAAGCCAAGCTGCAAAACTGGAAGGACGTCATTCTTGAATTCTTTTCCATTACAATTCTCTCCAATGAGATCTATATTCTCAAGAACAACTACTAGCCCAGCCTCCTTGGCAGGATCTCTCTCATGCTGGGCAGTCTTGCCTGCGCTAGACAAGAACGTCTCGCGTAATTGAGGAAGGATCTTATCAGTCATTGCACGTTGGCCAGACGGCAAGATCCTGATGGTCTTGAAGACGTTCTGCAAGATGAGAGATAACAGTTCTCTATCTTTGGTCTCTTCAAGCAAAGCAGGCAAGACTTTCTTCTCTAGTACTGCTTTGGGAAATTGATCCAAGATCTTTGGAAGTCCACGCATGAATGCGGACTTCTCATTAGGCGTCTTTGCTGGTAAAGCATCCAGAAACCTAATCGAAGAAACCAGAATATTGTCAAAAAATGCTGACTGCTGGAATTCCCGAGCATTCATCCGCTGCGCTGGCCTCCGAGTGATCAATCGCGGCAGCACAGATGACTTGAGGTCATTGGGAAGCGGCCTCGAAGACAGGAAGTTATTACTTTGCGAAGGTGTCGTAGATGATGAGCTGAACAAATTTTTGTATGTCGAGAGGTTTGAATTAGTCTTTAGAGGCGACGTATGTGGTGAGTTGTATAAAGCTAAGAGCAGAAGGCCCAGCGAAAACATGTCCGCAGAGGACGAAATGTTGCTGTCCATGGCAAAGTCAGGAGAAGTATAATCTAGATCCAATTGTACCGACCGTGGTAGTCGAGGATCGTGGTAGAGAGCTTCTGAAAGGGATATTGGAGGCATCGTCTGCTGTGAGGTAGCGTTGTCAGGTGGTCCCGCAAATCCGAGACCAGCGATTTTCCAATCGGATTTCACGTTAACAAATATAGCGTCTGGTGTAAGATTGCCATGAATGAGCCCGGCAGACTCGTGCAGAAACTCGAGACCTCGCGCAACTTGTAGCAGTCCTTTTTGGATCTCCAGCTCGTCAATCTCCAATTCTCTTCTCCGCCTCTGCCCGTCCGCTTCTTCGACGACATATCGACTTGGCCTACCAGCTACCCCACCAGCTCTCTCCTGCTCGTCTTTCTCGTGCAGCAGACCCCCTAAAGATGCAGTCACCGGCTCCGTTGCGAACATCAAGCCACCGCTACGGGTATCCTCAATTGGTTCAGCGAGCTCCAATATGCTAGGGTGTCGGAGTCTTGCCAGAAGGTTCGACTCCTTTTTGACCCTTGCTATCACCTCATCGTGCAGCTTTCTTAAAGACGCTCCCCCAGATCTGCCTCCGAGCCCTCCCGAGTTCGGATCCAATGACTTCCTCTCGAAGACAAAGATTGAGACGGCTTTGCTGGTAGATTTCTTCTTCCCATCGTAGACCTTCCATGCCCCCAATGTTGAGGTGGGAGTAGTAGATATGGTATAGTTCGCTGAAATATTAGAGGTAAAAGATTTCAACGCCGAAGTGAACATTGCTCCTGTTTCAGAACGGAGCACCACTAAAGGAATTACTCATGGGCAGCGCTGGAGCCCTTGGAATTCTGCCTGCTTGGGGGACGAAGCTGGGGGTGGAGAGCATATCTGTTCCTCGGTGTTGTTGGGCCAACTTGTTTTCAGAGCGAGTATTCGAGCAGGTTGTGCAGAAGGTAGCGTCCGAGTGCGTCGTACAGCACTGTGGAGCTGGTAGGACCACAGTCTTCGAGGAGATGCCATGATGCTGACCCCTGCAGCCCTAAATTGTAGGAGGGGCGGCTTCTATCGGCGATTCATGAAATATGTATCTCCGATCTCGCAACTTCTTGTATTTTACATACAACATATTTCCAGCCATTGAGAGCTCCTTGCACCTCACTGTAAAGTGAACAAGGTCGCACTATCAACGCGATGACTCGACATGCTCTGGCTAGAGCTTCGCGGCCATTCTTGGCCGCACCGAAGCCATATTCACCAGCATATACGACAGTACCATGGCGATGTCGAAGAAATTACAGCATGAAATCCAGCATACAATCACAAGAGGACGAGATCGCCCAACTACCCGATATAAATCCTAGTGCCCTATCAATCACTGAGACCACCACTCCAAAGCAGATAGTGCCCCCAGAAGAGCTGGTATTCGGGCGGACATTCACAGGCAAGCTCGAATCGCCCCCCAAGTTCAGGCACGCGACATGCTAACATTGCTGTGAATAGACCACATGCTCTCAATAGAATGGACTGCCTCTAAAGGGTGGCTCGCACCACGCATTACACCCTATCAAAACCTCTCTCTCGACCCCGCAACCTGCGTCTTCCACTACGCCTTCGAGTGTTTCGAGGGTATGAAAGCGTACAAGAACAGCGAAGGCCGAGTGCGGCTATTCAGACCAGACAAGAACATGGCAAGGCTCAACAGATCTTGTGCGAGGATAGCGCTGCCGACATTTGGGCACCAGGCGCTGATTGACCTATTAAAGAAGTTTTCGACAATGGAGCAGAGATTCATACCGGCTGAGCGGGGTTACTCGTTGTACCTGAGACCGACTATGATTGGGACACAGCGGACACTCGGAGTTGGACCTCCAGGATCTGCTCTACTGTTCGTTATTGCATCGCCTGTTGGACCCTACTACCCTACAGGCTTCAAGGCCGTCTCGCTGGAAGCAACAGACTACGCTGTCCGCGCATGGCCGGGAGGCGTTGGGAACATGAAACTAGGGGCGAACTATGCACCTTGTATAGTTCCGCAACTGGAAGCAGCAAAACGAGGATTTCATCAAAATCTGTGGCTGTTTGGGGAGGAAGAATTCGTGACTGAAGTCGGAACGATGAACTTTTTTGTGGCTATCATGGACAAGGAGACCGGAAAGAACACGCTCATGACAGCACCACTCGATGGGACGATACTAGAAGGCGTCGTAAGGGATTCGGTACTGGATCTTGCGAGGGAGTTGTTGATACCCGAGGGCTGGGATGTGCTGGAAGAGAAGTTCACGATGCAGGATCTGGCGACTGCGTCGGATGAGGGGAGGTTGATTGAGGCTTTTGGGACGGGCACGGCTGCTGTCGTCAGTCCTGTGCGGAATATCAGCTGGAAGGGACGGTTGATTGACTGCGGTCTGAAGGAAGGTTCAGAGGTCGGTGATATCACGAAGCGCATGAAGGACTGGATAGAAGGAATTCAGTATGGAGACGAGGAGCATCCGTGGAGCTGGAAGATATGATAGAGGTTTTTGACTGTGTGATCATCAATGCCCATCGCATGCAGTCCGCCTTGATGACTTCGAATCGAAAGTCAGACCTCCCTATTCTTTATCATTCCCCTTGCGTGTTCGTGCCGTCTGGTTCACCCACCAGGTAGCCAGGCACGTTGTCAAACTAAGTGGCAATTGAGAGAATTTCAGATCCCAAACCTCGTAGCATACAACTGCAGAGGAACAAAGAACTTCCCCATCGGCACTCAACATAAGCAGCCGTCAGGTAGATTAAGGCTCTTGAGTGGGCTTGGAAATCCAGTTGCTGCTCAAATCGGGGATGTCCTGTGCTTTAAGTCGACTAAGACTGCCATTCATGCCGACAAATTTTAAGTAGGAGAGCACTGAACTCCTTCTCATGAAGCTTACTTTTTCTATACGCTTCTGCTACAGCTACGCTACCCACAACAGCATCACAACTTAACACTCTTAACCAACCCCTTCTTAATCCCCGTCTTCTCCCCCGCATATCCACCTCTACCTTCCCCACCTTTGTACACCGGCCTAATACTCCCCAACTTCTTCTTCTTATCCTCATACTTCTTCCTCTTCTTCACCCTCGGATTCCTCACATCCTTCTTCCGCTTGGGAGCCAAACCTTTGTTCTTCTCAATCGCATACGAAATCGCCCTCTTACCGTCCGCGCCTACGTTTTCGTCTTCCACGATTCGCACAATCCCGCCTTCTTTTTCCGCCTGAGCATGAGCTGCTGCCAAGGCGGCTTTCGAAGCTTTCTTCGAGGCTGAGCGCGAGGTTACTAGATCATAGTAGTCCTCTTCTGAGCCTTCGGCATCCCGTAGCTCCTTTGCAGCGGTGCGGTCCTCTTCGTCGCTTGATCCGCCTAGAGGAGCGCCCTGGCTGCTTTCTTTGGGCTTCTTGCCGCGGTTCTCGGCTTCGGCGTTGAGACGAGCTTGGCGGTCTTTGAGCCGCTCGCGATAAGGTATGTCGGCATCACCGCCTGCGTCGCGGCCTCCAGCATCGCGCTTGTTGGCCTTTTGGGTGATTTGGGAGGTGTAAAACTTGAGACTCTTCTTTCGTTTGGCTTTTTCTGCGAATTCGTGGGATGTAAGAGATGTTTGTTCGCCAAAGTCTGAGTCGGAATCTTCTTGTGCTTCGGCGGGTTTTTGAGCGAGTTTGAATGGTTTGATACGAGTCGTCAAGGCTGAGAGATCCGCAAGCTCTTCTTCTGTCTGGCGTAGTCTCTCAGCTTGTCGAGCATCGGCTTCAGCTTGAGCTGCATCTGCTGCTTTCTGTGCTTTGCTCTTCTTCTGCTTCCGCGACTTGGGGCGCTCTTCGCTTCCCGCACGAGCACCATTGGTCGCTAAGACCTCATGGTTATGCCCATTTTCTAGTGGACTCTGTTCATCCGCCGACATGATAGCCTCCGGCAACGGAACAATCTTGACTTTTCCCCACAGATCTCGACACTGCACTAGAGTTTCCATGATAGTATGATCTCGAAGCTGCTCCGGAGGCATTGCGATCAACTTCCCCTCTGAGCTTGCCTGACCTGATGTGATTAGTGCAAAGTACATAGCTAGTGCAGCGAGATATGCGCTCAATGCGCTGTACTTTATTACTGCAACTGGAGTCTCCGAAGCTGTAGCTGCGGCTGCGGTTCCATTGACTTTAGCAATTGTTTGCTTGCCTGTAGTTGCTTCAGCAGCAGCCGTCTTCAGAGCGTCGTACATAGTCTGTAACCCAAGAAATTCTCTAGCCAAAGGCTCAAACTCCGGATATCTGGTCCTCATAATCTTCAGTCGCTCTTCCGGCCCCATCGCATCAGTAATCTCTAGCTTTGGTAGCACCTCTCTGACAATTCGACTCGGCCTGTCATCATTCTCATCTTCATCATCTTTACCTGCCTCCAGCCAATCTGCCTCATCGAAGCCAAAATCCGCCTCTGTCATGCCCTGTAATTGCTTTTGCTGAAGCCGCTTAGCCTCCGCCTCTTCTTCCAGGGCGTCAGCCTCCGTCTCGATCTTGTCTGCATCGTAGTAGTCTTTTCTTGAAGTCCCCCAACCGCCGGCATCTTCGTCTTCTTGGGGCACAGCTGAGGCTTCTGAGTCTGAATCTTCTGGTCTCTTGCCCGGCTTGGATAGCTTTAAATGCTTGTCCGAGGATTTTGGTAGTTCCTCGGCGTCCTGGAAATCGTCTTCTGAGTCCGATACATCGTCACTAGCTGCGAGAACTTCTTCGTCCGAAGGTTCAAATATAACATCTGTGGGGTGGATTAGCACAATAATGTATATTGCCCAACCCTGTCAAGTGGTTATTACTCTCTTCTTGAGCCTTTCTTTGTCTCTTCTGCGCACGACCCTCCTCCAGCAATATCTTGTCTCTGTTAATGTGGAATTCATCTTCTGAATCCGCCACATCCTCATATGTATTGATCCTCAGCTTGCTATCCTCTTCTCTTTCTTGTCTAGACTCATTATGACCAAATGGCCGACCCGCAGCCTTCCTTTTCTTGCCCATATTGCTGATAATTGTCGTAAGAATGCTGCAAAACACCGCAGCCAAATTATTTCGTTGCTCCGGCGTTTACGGGTTTAAGCGCAACCGGTGATCTTAGCGCCAAGATATTGTTAATTTGCCAGGAGCTACCAAGATCATAATTTCAGAGAGGACCGCTATCCCTAACCGTGCGGGCACCTCGCTCTACTCGGTGCGGCTGGCCCCAACGCGAATCACGCCCTAACGCGAATATTTTCAAATTTATCAACCCTTAACTTCCTACCTATGTACTACCCCTAAATTATAACCGAATTATATACTATTAAGAAAAGCCGTATTTAAAATATTTTTAAAATTATTCCCCTTAGAATTAAATCTAATATTAACTCGTTAACTATTTAATATTATATTCTATATATATAACTCTTAAACCGGTATAATAGGATTAGGCCTAAATAGAATTACTTCTATATATTTAAACCGAAAGAAGAAAACACCCTCTATTATTATTTATAATAATTTAATAAAATAAATATATTTCACTAGCGCCCGATATTTTTAAAGATTATAAATTTTATTTTATATAAATACCTAGGCCCGGTTAAATATATATTAAATTAATAATTTACTAGCTTTTTAAAATATAACTCTTAATATAAATTATATAAATAAAAACTCTTAACGGTATAATAAAAGAATATATATAAACTAGAGGATATTTTAGCGTAGTTTCGACGTTTTTAAAATATATATATAACGTATAGGGTAGATTTAAATAATATTTATAATTTTAATAAAACTAGGTTCCGGATTAACGTAGGTAAAAATTAATAAATAATTATAAAAGAATAGGATAAATCTTTATATTAAATAAATATAAATAACCGGGATTTTATTATATTTATAAAGTATATTAATATTATTAACTTTATACTCTTACCGATATTAATTCTAGCCGGGAAGTAATTCCTAGTTAATTAATTTTAAAAAAACTTAGATCTTAATACTCTTTAAGGAATAAATAACTCTAGATATATAAATAATAATCTTTATAAAGATTAGATTAAGTATTTTAACTAGTTTATAAAATACCGCTAGGTCGGGTTATAACGAATATTAATATTCGATAATTATAATAATTATTTAACTTAAGAAGTACTAAAGTTCTACGAAAATAACTAAATCTAATTATTTTATTTATTATTATATTCGTTATATTTAACGTAATTATTAGATATAGGCGTTTTCTAGTTATTTAAATATTAATATACTAAGGTTATTAATCTAGCGATATATTAAACCGAGGGCGATTATTTAAAAATCGATTTTTTAATTAACTTTTAAATTATCTAGGATGAAGTATTTAAATAAATTATAATAATATTAATTTAACGGAAATCGGGCTTAGTTCTTTATAATCCGGATATTATAATATACCGGTTAATTAAATTTTAATATACTTTTACTCTAGTAAAAATTATTACTCTAGAAAATACTTTATTTTTAGATTTTAACGAATAACCTATACTATATATATATTAATAAATTACGTAGTATAGGAAGGAGCTCCGGGATCTAGATTTATCTTTAATATTTAATAAATATATTCGTAGAGTAGAAGCGAAGTTATTTTCTAACTTATTTATAAAGTAAAAGTTAATAAAATTATATAAAGAAATAATAACTTAAAGAGTATACATCGGCAAGTCCGGAAAAACAGTTCTGCAAAATCGCTACTTAATCGGTGCAAAATGCGCATTTTGCAGCCTTGGCAAATCTTGGCGCCAAGATTTTTAAGTTAGAGTTAAGGTCTGCGCGGGAGCGCTAAACTTAATCCTAGAAATAGCTTTATAGCCCTATAGGGCAACGCTAGTAAAAATCTAATTAAAAATTCGGAATCTAGGCTAAAAATAGATTTAGTCACATATTTATATTCCTATATAGGGGCCCTGGTCTAGATACTATAAAAAGTCAAAGTTCAAAAAAAAAAAAAAAAAAGTTACAAAATCGGTACAATATCGCTGCTTAATCGGTGCATAATATACTTAGAATACGGGACATGAGTAGATACGCATTTCCAGTATTTTATATAATTTCGGTACAAAATACGCAAAAATCGGGGTTTCCGGACTTGCCGATATATAAAATATAACTAAATATATTTATTTAAAAGGGTAGTACGGTTTATTCCTATTAAATATATTTTAAAGTAAAGAAATTATAAGAAATAAAGTTTAAAAAGGTGTAAAAAGTCTTAAAATAAATTAGGATTAAAGAATAACGGGTAGTTTCTATATTTAGGAATAAAAGAATCCGGTATTCTAAATAAATAACTATAAAGGTAAAGTTATAAAAGAAGACTAGTTAAATCGGGAAATATATAGTAGATTTTCCTATATTATTATTTCTATAGTTAATGAGATAGTTGAAATAATTAGCGTTAAGGCGTGATTCGCTATTAAGGCTCTCCGTTTAATACTTTAATATAACGTCGATAGGACCTAGGTTAATACTCGTAGAGAGGAGTATTAAGGATTAAAGGATAATAGGCTTCGTATTAATATAAGATAAAACTAAATAAATTTAATAAACTTAATTAATAATTTAATAAACGTTTATATTTAGAATTTATAATTAAAAGTTTTAAGGGAAGTTAAATACGAAGCTTTTATTTACTGGGAAAATACGTTATTTATATAATAAAAGGAAATCGTATTAAGACCTTTATAATCTCTTATAATAATATAGTTATTAAAAGTTATTAAATATAGTCGTTTATAGTAGCCTAGTTACTAAGAATTATTAAGTATAGTCGCTCGCCTAGTATTACGATTATAATTATAACTATTTTTATCGTAGGTTTAATTAGTCCCGCGTTAAGATTATAATACTAGCTCCCTCTTTTCGACTTCCGTCCTCGGAAGTTAAACTATTCTTTTTAATACCGCCCTATCGAATCGAGAAGTTTAAATCTTTTATTATTTATCGTAAAGAGTTTACTTTAATCTTTCTCGTTATAGTTATATACCTTTATAAGAATTATTCTTCTAATCTTAAAGAGTATAAGATTAATCCTAGATTAGATCGGTATACCCGATATATACGTAATAGTAGAAAGTATAACCTAATAATATCGTTAGTAGATATACGTTATATAAAAAAAACGAGGAAGGATCTTTAATTTAAAATAAAAACTCTATAGACGAAGTTTATTCGTTTATAATCTTAACATAATAAGGTAGAGGATAAAAAGGAAAAGTTAATAAAATATAAACTTTAAAATATTAAGAAGCTAGAATTAAATAAACGGGTAGTTAATACCGTTAATACTACTAAACCCGACGACCTTTTATTTAACGTTTCGTCCGAGCTCTTCGAGTTATCTCCCGACTTCGATTAATTAAGTATCGCCTACTCCCCTTCTAGTATTAACGGAACTCCGCGAGAAATCATTAATAATTCGTAAGGTTAGTATTAGATTCTTATATATTTTCCGACTCGTCGTATCCTTTCTATTTAACGAGGTAGTTTTAATTATTACGATCTAGAATCTTTTCTACCTCGAACTCCGTTTCTTCTTTAATTTAGAAATAAAAAGTATTTTATAAAAGTATCGTAGAGTCTACTAACTTTAATATAAAGATATAGAATATTAAATATACCTTAACGTCGGCTAGAAGATTTAATTTATAGTTAACTAGTCCTTTAATCTTCCTAATCGAAAATAGTCCGACTTTAATATAGTTTAGTTTTTTACTCGGTCTCTTACTCTTTATATTCTTTATTAAGAGGTATACTTTATCCCCCTCCTTTAACTAAGAATACTCTTTTCGATATTTATTTACCGTCTTCTTAATCCGAGTATTCGTTTAATTAATCTAGGCTTATATATCCTTATATAATACTTCTATATTAACGGTATAAATTAAGGCCTTTTATACGTTTAGTCCTTCTTTAGGTTCGAGGAATATATTAATATATTTACTATAGTTCGCGAAGAATAGTGTAAGTTTCGTTGTATTAAATTAATCGTTATTAAATACTAGTTAAATTATAGGTAAAAGTCTTACCTAATCGTTTTATTTTTTATTAACGTAATATCGTAAGTATATTTTTATCGTTTAGTTCGTTCGCTTTATTTACCTATTTATCTATAGATAATATACGGTTAAAATTCGTAATTTGGTTCTAATAATATTAACTAGTGTTTTCTAATAGTTAAATATAAATTATTTATCTCTATTAAAAGTGATTAATTTTAGAATTCCGTGATCCTTAACTAGTCGATTTAGTAGTACGAAGGCGATTTATTCTACCTTATAAATTTCCTTAATTAATATTATTATAACGTATTTATTAAGTTTATTATAAATTATTATAATAAAGTTAAAGGTTTCTACTATAATCGGGTCCTTTGATTTTAATAATTTAATAACGAAGTTTATAATAACGTCGTCCTAGGGTATCTCTAGTACTAGGGCGAATTAGATTTAACCGTATTTAATATATCTCGTAGACTTATTTTATTAATATTCGATATATTTCTTAATATATTTCTCGACGTATGATTTTAGTCCTAGTATATCGTATTCTTTATAAATAAATTCTATAGTTTTAATAACTTTAGGGTATCCTTAAATAGGATTATTATAATAATCTCGAATAATTTCCTTAAGATATTCTTTAGGAAGATACGTTTTCCTATTATATTCTAATAGTTTAGTTTATAATTATTAACTTCTTAGTATTTTAGTTAAAATATCGTTCTTATAGTCCTTCCGGATATTATTAATAATTCCGGGAATAAAGATATATAGTATCGCTACTAGTTATCGTACTAGGATTAACGATTTATTTTATTATTAAGTAAAGACTAGTTATATAACTACGTCCTTTTCCTTTATATAGTCTTCTCGTTTATTAAATATATCGGCGCGACTATTATTCTTTCCTAGAGTATAGAAGATCTTAAATTTATATTATCCTAGTAGTTTTAATTATCTAACCTATCTTCGGTTTAACTACTTTATCGTCGTAAAGTTAAGAAGATTCTTATAATTTATATAGATAGTAAAATCCGAATAACTTTCTATATATACTCTCTATTATTCTAATAAAGATACTACTACTAGTAATTCCTTATTATAAATATTATAGTTTTATTCTATTAATAATATTTTCTTAGAATAATATATAATAGGGTATTATTTATTATTTCTCTACTAAAGTATATAAGCGCCTATTATTAAATCCGAAGCGTCGGTTTCGATTCGAGCTAGTTCGTTACTTCGAAAGGAATATAATACCGGCGGTTTCTCGTAGGCCTCCTTAAGTACCTTAAAAGATTATTATTATTCTTTTCTTTATTAGAAAATAATATCTTCCTTCGTAATATCCGTTAATAATAAAGCCTTTTTAAAGTAGTCTTTAATAAATCTTTTATTAAAGTTTATAAATCTTAAGAAACTTTATATCGTTTTAATATTATATAATATAGGTTATTCCTTAATACTCTTAATCTTTTTAAGGCTTATATAAATACCTCTAGTATTAATTATAAATTTAAAGAATTTAATTAATTCCTTATAAAATTCGTACTTCTTTAGTTTAAAGAGAAGTTTAATTAATAATAAATAAATTAAAATATCCTATATATATTAAATATATTCTTCCTTATTAGTAGAGTAAATTAAGATATCGTCGAGGTATATAATTACCGTTATATCTAGGTATACTTATATAATATTATTAATTAGTATTTAGTAGGTTACTAGTACGTTAATAAGTCCGAAGGGTATTATTAAATATTCGTAATAGTCGTATTTAGTTTTAAAGATAGTCTTCTACTCCTCGCCTTTTTTTATTCGAATTAAATTATACGCGCCTCGAAGATCTAGTTATATAAAGATTTTTATTATCGTAAACCGATCTTATAACTCGTTAATATTTAATAAAGGGTACCGATTCTTTACCGTAATATCGTTTAACTTTCGGTAATTTATATATAGTCGTAGACTTTTATCCTTCTTTATTATAAAGAGGATTAGATAATTTATTAATAATTTAAATTCTCGAATAAATCCTTTCTTAAGGTTCTCGTCGATATACCCGCGAAGTACTCCGAGTTTCTTTTTTAATAAAGTGTAAATAAGTCTAAATATCGGTTATTTATTAAATTCGAGTTCGATTTTATAATCCTATAATTAATATTTAAATAATACTTTTATAGTTATCTCTTCCTAAAAAAGGTACTTTTATCGTTAATACTCTTTAAGGATATTAAGAGGTTCGTCTTTACCTTTAGAAACTTTAATTTATTCGCCCTATTAATCTTTCTAGCTAGTACGTATCGAGTCGGATCCTCGTATAAAGTTATTTTTATACGAAGATAAAGTACTACTAGTTTCGACCGAGTTACGGTTCGACTTCTTATTTATAGCCATTCTTTATAAATATATAAATATTATACTAGCGACGTCTCTAATACGCGGAAATATAAATACTCCTCTCTTTTAATCGATTATTAGATTATATTTCTTTAATTAAGGTATTCCTAGAATAATATAATAAATAATTATTCTTATTATATCGAAGGTAATTTCCTTATAGTAGCGTTAAATAATAATTAGTAACGAGAATATTTTTTTATTTACTCTTCCTATTAATAACTTCGACCCGTCGGTTAATTAAAGTTTATATTATTCTTTCTTTTCTCGTATTAATAGGTTAATTACCTAAGTTATTATCCGAGATATAAAGTTATAAGTTATTTTTAAATTTATTATTATAACGACCTTATATCCGTTAACTCTTACCGGTATTCGTATATATATACTATATTAAATTAAGTATAAATATTATTCTAGAGTTAATACGTTAATCTCCTTATATCTCTCTTTAATATAAGAGACTAGTCTTTTCCCGACGAAGATAGGAATTTATAATACTCTTTAAATTCGAAGTATCTTTCGTAACCTTCGATTAAATAGTAGTATTATTCGTCCTAGTTATAATATTTCTTTTCTTTACTATATCCTTTCTAGTCTCTTAACTATAATTATTATTCTTTATTATAACCTAGGAAGACTTAGTTCCCCCTTTTCTTAATTAAATACTACGGGTAATTATCCTTAATATAATTATTCTATTAACTATAATTATATTTTAGTTTTACGATATACCTTCGCTCTTCTAAATTATCGTAATAATATTTATAATATTCGTTTATATATATTAAGTAGTATATCTCCTTATATCGTAAGTAATATTTATTATAAATATAATTAATTTTAATAGGTTATTTTTTTCCCTTCTTCTTTTCTTCGGGTTTCTTTTTTAATACGATAAATTAAGTTTTAAAGTTATCGAGATAATTTATTACCTAAAGTTATTCTTTAGAATTTATTATACTTTATTCTTATTTTTATCCTTCCTCCGAGTCTTTCTTTAAAGTTTTATCGTTATTATTATTTAATTCTTCGAGCTCTCGAATTCTTTAAACGATCTTTTTTTTAATATTCCCCTACTTCTCTAATAAATCGTTAAGCGTAGTATTGTTTTATATTAAATCCTTAGGGGACCCGGTTACGTTATTTAATATCTCCTTCTTAAGTATATTTAAATATTATCGATTTATTATATTTTTCGAACGATAGTTCCTAGCGATATAGCCCGGCTTATTATAATTATAGTAATTTATTATTTTTTTACCTTTTTATTATTATTTACCTCTTTTTTAGAATCCTCTCGTAGGTCTCTTCTTAATAAAATCGAGTTTTATTAATATATAATTATACGGGTTAAGTTTCTTATAGCGGTAACGACTAATCGAATTATATCCGTTATTATAAACTCTTAAACGTCTTTATCCGTTAACTCCTCCGTTATAATATTTCTTTATTATATATTCGTATAACTTATCGTTAATCTTAATTATTTATTTTATAAATATATCGAGGTCCTTAATTACGGCTCCTACCCGTATAAATTTATTTTTTATATTATCTTTTAATCCTCGTTGATATATTATTATAAATATAGTATTATCTTAGTCCGTTAATATTATATAATATTAAAATTACGCCGAGTAGTCGGATATAGACCTTCGTTATATTAAGTACTAAATAACGCGAATTACTATACTATTTTCGTTAAATAGTCTAAATATACGGCGAATCTCGGTTTTAAACCTAGAGAAATTCTCTATTTAAAACTTTATTAATAAGTTATCGGTATCGTATACTACTTTTATATAATACTTTAAGAATAATTTAATTTATTTCTACGTATTACCTTTTATATAGGTTATTATAAAGATTATTTATTTAATAACTAGTATAGTATTCTCGTTAAATATAAAGAATAACTAGAGTTATAATAATTAATCGTTAAGCTTCTCGCGTTCTTTATAATAATAGTCTAGTCGGGCGACTTTAATACGGTCTCTTTCTTTTATAGTATTATATCTTCTAGTACCGTTTTAAATACTTAAGGCTAGGGCCTTTATTAATTTTAAAGTATTTATCTTAAGGGTATTTAAAATATTAAGGCTCTCCGTTTAATATTTTAATATAATATCGATAAGACCTAGGTTAATACTCGTAGAGAGGAGTATTAAGAATTAAAGAATAATAGGTTTTATATTAATATAAAATAAGGCTAGATAAATTTAATAAACTTAATTAATAATTTAATAAACGTTTATATTTAGAATCTATAATTAAAAGTTTTAAGGGAAGTTAAATACAAAACTTTTATTTACCGGGAAAGTACGTTATTTATATAATAAAAGGAAATCGTATTAAGACCTTTATAGTCTTTTATAATAGTATAACTATTAAGAGCTACTAAGTATAGTCGCTTATAATAGCCTGGCTACTAAGAACTACTAAGTATGGTCGCTCGCCTAGCGCTGCGATCATGACTATAACTACCCCTGTCGTGGGTTCAGTTGGTCCCGCGCTAAGATCGTAACATTCGCGTTGGGGCCAGCCGCACCGAGTAGAGCCACGGTTACGTCTTATGGGTCCAACTTCGAAATTCCAAAAAGTTGAACATTGGACCTCCCTAGACCTATAAGTACCAGCTTTACGATCATGACATCGCATTATGAAATATAGTTTATATAATTAGCTAGGAAATCATCACTTAGTACATCCTCGTATATTTTGTTGTTACTGACTTATCCTCAGTTTCGTGTAGTCGGATTTTTCGATCGCTGCAAGCGCCTGTCCCGCTAAGAGATGTCCTCTTCAGATGATTAGAACCGAAGGACACCAAGCCGACGAATTAAAGTTGCACTCCTCACCATCGCTGACAGTGAATTGACAACAACAATCACCTGTCAAACCAGATCGATTGGTCGTTGAGCTCCAGCTCAATGGCACTTGGGCTAGCTTGGGCTTCTGGTCTGCTGGTTTTGTTCGTGTCGGTATTCATAGCGGACAAGATGGGGTTGTTCAAAAGCAAGAACCAGTTCCCTGTCGATGGCAGAGTGAGCATGCGTATCCCCCTTTATGGTATGGGCTGACCAAGTATGCATAGACTGTAATTGTTACTGGTGGTTCCCAAGGTATGGGGAAAAGCGTGGCTACTTTGCTTGCTAGAAAGGGTGCCAATGTCTTGATTGTGGCACGCAATGTCCAGAAGCTCGAGGACGCGCTCAAAGAGATAGCTGTATGCCATTCGATGGTCATCTGATGTCACCTAAGACGTCCTAACACCTCCTTTAGGCCGCTGCAATACGCCCCTCCACCCAATGTTTTCACTATATAAGCGCAGACCTCACCTCCCCTACGGAAGCAACCCGCATAATCTCAGAAGCCACAACCTGGAACAACTCCCAAACCCCCGACATCCTCTGGTGCATTGCCGGTTCCGCGCACCCAGGCCTCTTCATCGACCTGCCCACCTCAATCCTCAAACAGCAAATAGACAGCAACTACCTCTCCTCCGCCTACTGCGCCCATGCATTTCTACAGCCTTGGCTGCAAAGCGGCGTCCCTGCTAAGGATACGCTGCCGAAGCATTTGATTTTCACATCCTCGATTGCGGCGTTTTTCCCGCTTGTGGGATACGGACCTTATACGCCTGCGAAGCAAGCTCTGCGGGGTCTATCGGATACGCTGCGTCAGGAGTTGCAGTTGTATCATCCGTTATGTAATATCAAGACGCACACCATTTTCCCCGGCACAATCTTTACCCCAGGGTGGGAGATCGAGAATCAGACCAAACCAGGTATAACCAAGCTACTAGAAGAGAATGATGGCGGGCAGACGCCAGAAGGAGTCGCAGAAACTAGCATTAGAAGTTTGGAGAAGGGTGATGAAATGGTTACGAGCGGCTTGTTGGCGAAAGCGATGAAAGCGGGAAGTTTGGGGAATAGCGGCAGGAACGGATGGGGAATTGTGGATACGTTGTTGGCATGGGTAGTGGCCGTTGTGATTGTGGTTGTTAGAAGGGATATGGATGGGACGGTTCGGAAATGGGGAAAGGAGAGATTGGGGAGGAAGACGGAAAGCGAGTAAGGTGAGGTTGATCGTAGATGTTTTGTATGCTTGAGATACCCCGATGAAGTCTTCTACAGTGGCATCCTCTGAGAATATTTCTCCAGCGGTTCCCTATTATCCCAGCCATGAGGCGCGCTCATAGGTGCATCTTAGTATTATTATTCACATCACCCGAGCAAGCGGAGCAGATGGTGGTTTTGAGTTGTCAGCTTTATGCAAAAAGATAGAACTTGAGGTATCTAACGTCTGCCGCATAACTCGTTTCGTTCGCAGCATTGGGTATCCGAAATAAGCAGGTGTACATCGCGCATCATCATAAACTTTTCACGTCGCCTCGTGGTCCTGACCGCGTGGCGAACAACATTTTCAAATATCGTACTCCGTAATCACATTACCTTACTCCCTTACTCCAAGCTCCATCAACGTCCTTCTTTCGACCTAGTCTTTAGAGTCTCACGCTCAAAGCGAGGCGTCGTGAAAGCCATCACTTATAGCGTAAGCTTCTGATCTCTCTTCAAGACGTCTACCAGCCCAGCTAACGCCTTTGCAGCCACACTAGGCGGCGATCGCTTCGGCAGCTCGACTAGCGCATGCCTTAGTGCTGCAACAGCTGCATCTCCGAAGAAGTGCAGGAATTTAGCTTCGTAGCCCTGAATCATGCCTTTAAGAACTACAAAGTGTGTTTGCGTGATCTCGGTTGGTGGCACGTTGGTAATCTTTGCCAAAGCCTGCCAGTAATGGTGATCCGGGTATGGATTTTTTGCCTGAGCTTTCTCGTAATTCCGCAACGAGATTGCAGCGTACCCAGCGCCGAGACCTGTCATTCGTTCGAAGTGGCGTTGCTCGGGAATGAATGGTCCCCCTTCCTCTTCCCTAGACCATCCCAAGCGTTGCTTGCCCTGGACAGATCGCTCATCGCCATAGACACCGAAAAGTACTGGGCACACCAAGTGAAACTTCGCGATTAGGATGTCAATCAGACTGACGTCTTTCCAACGGAAATTGGCGACGGCAAAGATATGGCTGGCGACCGTTCCCACAGGGTCAGCTATCTGAGGCTTTACTCCCGCTTCGTTGATGAATTGGCTGACGATGGCTTTTGCGAAGATGTTCAGCAAATAGACTAAGAGCGCGGGGAATTGCGTGTCAGGCGCTTGGAATGGTGGAAGAGCAAGGTAGAGCGCCACATCGATCGCTGGCTCGGTCACGGTGGCAGCCTTTTTGAGCACATTCATGATCATTTGAAGCTACGGGAGAGCATTAGCATATTTTAAACCACCACGACGATGCAAAACAGCAAGAAAGCATGTTCAACATACTTGAGTCCTGTTGGCACCCTTTCCCTCTCTCAGCTGTCCCACACATTTTTTGATTTCTCGCCGCATCTCTCCCATCTCAGTCTTGAGCGTAGGTTTCTGCTTGGCGTGAGATATCATGGCCTTGCGTAAATCTTTGAGCTGTTGGTGGATACGGAGATACTTCTGGTGTTCTGCCTCTAAAGCTGGATTCGAGCGATTCGAGCGTTGAACAGGCTGTGTCTGCTGAGGCGGCGGTACACGAGCTACAGTAGCCGGCACCGCAGGAGCTTTTGGAGCTGCAATAGCTGCCTCCTTTGCCTTTGCTTCCGCCGCCTTGGATTGCTCCTTTCGAAGCGATTCTTTTCTCTTTTCATCTTCTAGACGCCTGGCGATTTCGGCATCCTGCTGTGCTTTCTTCGCTTTACGCTCATCGTCCGCATCTTTTTCTCGTCTCCTGAATTCCGCAACCCTATTTTCCTCGGCCTCAGCTATCTGCGCTCGCTCCAATTCTTTTCTCCTAGCCACCTGCTCTGCCTCTTCCTTTTCTCTGCGGAGCTTGTCGATCTCCCTCTGAGTCTCTTCTTCGCGCCTTCTCCGTTCCGCCTGAATTTGTTGCTCTAATCGCTCGCGATACTGCTCCGCATTCCTTCTGACCTGGTCATGCTTCGCAGAGGCCGCCGCCAAGTCTTGTCGGTGTTGGATAGCTCGATCCTCGCTCTCGCGATCCAATTGCGCGTTGAAAGCCTGTCGTTCAGATATACTTAGTTGACCTAGCTCCCACAAGAGCTGTCTAGATGGACTGTCCTGTGCCGACCTCCAAGGGCTCGACATCACATCCATGGCAGAATGAGTTCTTGGGCTGTAGACAGGTGATATTGATTACGGTCTCGGATCCATAGAAGCACGATGTAATGTTATAGAGGTGTGAACCAGCTAGGAGTGAGTGGAAAACTGAGAGTGTAATCACCAAGCTTAGCTAGCTGATGTGTTAGCCATTGACAAAAGTTCATATGGCGCATTCTTGCTACTTACGCTGATATGAAAGCTTAGCTTAGATGAATGGACAGTCTCACACAGAGCGGAGCGAGGGAAACAAGGTGTAGTACATAGACCTTAAGTATAGTACCACGCCATTGAAGAAGAAACAAAAACATAACAATTCTCACTTTACTTTGGTCTTCATTGCCTCAGTCCCTCAGACCTGCCGAGCCCGCTAAGCCCCTTCGGGTTAGCCTGCTGACTCCGCAGCTGAACGGCGGCAGGTCTGAGCGCAGAATTATAGAAACCTCATGTTCGGCCTATCGTAAAATAAATATAATTTTCAACGTCGTAAACGACTATAATATAAGTATATTTCTCTGTCGCAAAATATCGTTCGAGATAGAAATAATATTTATATATTATATATTATTTAAATAATAAAAAGAATTAAATATTTAATAAAGTATTTTGAATATATAAAGAAATAAAATATATACTAATTTTCTTATAATATTAACAAAAATCTAAATTTATATACGAAATTTTTCGATAATTTATATTTATTTTAATAAATAAGGTATAACGAACTTTAATAATAATTATATATAATATATAATTTATTATATCGATAAACCGAGAGTTTATATAAAAAGAGTTAAGGTATTAAATACGTATCTTACTAGTTAAGAGTAGGAAAATAACGAAAAGAGAAAAAAATCAAAAAATAGTAAATTCGAATTTAAGATCCTAAATCCGTGATTTTCTATTAACGTCGGGTAACTCGCTAAGATTATATAATATATTATAACTATACTAGCGTAATTTAATTTAATTTATTTTTAATCGATTTACGAAAATAATATATACGTAGAATATAACTCGATATTAAAGTAGTATTATAGACTATATAATTTATTATATAACTAATTATCTATTAATATTTTACTATTTAATAAATTTATTTTTATTCGAAATTATTCGAAATATTAATTAATTAATTAATTTATATATTTACTCTAGTAAAACTACTTTACTAATAAGGGAGTTCCGTGAATACTTTCTTAATAGGGTTACTAGTAGTTCCTACTAGTCGCTAAAGAAACCTCGTCGGTTAAAAACTCTAATTTATCGATAATTTATCTCCTCTTCTTACTGGTTAGTAGCCGATAGTTATAATTATTCCAAAATACTACTTATCCCTTTATTCGAAGTATTAAATACGTATTTAGTAACTTTAGACGAAAGTAAATATTAGAATAATCTCTAAGGCTAAAATACTAGCTCCCCGCTTTACTAATATAATTTACTTTAAGACTAGAGGGTCGCTATCTTCGTAAAGAGATTACGGGGACAGTAAAATTTAATAGAGAATATATTATAAAATTATAAAATTTATTAATTATATATATAATTATATATTCGTTAAATATACTATAATATTAATATTTTTTATACTTTAAATATATATAAATATAATGTATTTTATCTCTATTAATTATTTATTTTAATTAATTATTTATTTATTTCGAAGTTTATTTTAAAATAATTTATAGAATTTATTAAAATTTATATTAATTATTATTATTATTATTTAAATAACTTAAAGATTACTTTATTAAAAATCTTATACTACTCGTTAATATAATCATTATATTTACAATATAGATTTATTTTAATATTTACTTTTAATATAATAGATTTTAATCTATTTATATATTTTTATTATTTTTTATAATAATAATAATTATTTATTATCTATATAAATAATAGAAAGATTTAGAGATTTTATTCCTATAAATTTATATTATATTATTAGTTATGAATTAATTATTAGTTCATATAGTCGTTATTTCCGTAGAGAAATTACGGGAGCGATAGAGATAAATTATAAATAAATAATAAAATATATAAATTAGAAACGATAATAAATTTAAAGTATATCTCTTTATTTATTTATTTATTTATTTATTTATTTATTTATTTATTTATTTATTTATTTATTTATTTATTTATTTATTTATTTATTTATTTATTTATTTATTTATTTATTTATTTATTTATTTATTTATT
>JAABUW010000387.1_pt1 | contig 88374 bp, 112 predicted proteins | sample 5560081 | NCBI WGS metagenome assembly JAABUW01 (sample SAMN10711882, study PRJNA513363) | rock metagenome | isolation source: Antarctica rocks | place: Antarctica: Victoria Land, Knobhead sud
CTACCTACGATGTAAGTACCTACCTCACATACACTGAGCTACAATCTACCTACTCCGTACGTACACGCTCATACATTCAAGCTAGTGTCACTATTGATATGAGAATCCATAGACTGAGATAACTATTATCACACACCCATTAAGTCAAATTTCATTCTCGTTGAGAGTCAGAGTTTATTCAATGCCAGTCGTACTCGAAAATTCCTTACTGCCGATTATTACCGTCGTATTGGTCCAGCGATAGACTGGACCGCGAATCATTCAGTACTGGTGAAGGGCTAGATTTGTAGTTCAATGCTGCCCTATATCCATGCTTTTATACCTAACTACTCGGACCATTGTATATATCGTTGAGTGGTCCAATCTGGCAGAAGAATACATAGGATCCCTCGGATCAGCTCCTTTCAAATCCCAAAGCTCCAAGGTGTTCCCAATTTCTATCAGACTTGTTTAGAAGCAAAACACTCAAATGTAGAAGAGAAACAACGCAGTGCTCCTTCTTTGCAAAGGCCAAAAAGAACAGATGCAAGTAACCAAATTTCGAACTAGTCGAAGAGGCTCTAAGCTTGAATGTCGGATAACATCCATCAAAGGCCTGGTCCATAAGTGAGGATCCAACATCGCCAACAGTGAGTTCATAGTCACGTGGGTTGGAAATTCTCTCATTAGCAAAAAGGTCGGACTGCGACCGATTTATTAACTTTCAACTTTTATGTTCGTACTAAGAAATAAACTGATATAACCAGCATTTATACGCCACTATCCAGATCTTTACGAAGACAGTAAAAGTACTCCATCCTACATGACAGAAGAAAAACCCATGGGCGAAACCTTCCTAATATGTACCCCGCCATTTCTTTCGCTATTTGTCTTGCTGCGAACATTTTTCTCGTGCTCCTTTCTGCTTATATTACCCCTTTTCCTTAGCTCAACAAGGTCTTCGCACGCCAAATTCGAACCAACCCCCGTAAAGGAATTGATCGATACCACGCACTGCAAGACATAGATATCAGCTACTCTCATAATGCCAGAGGTTCACCTTCCCATGCCAAACACCCGGTCACGCCCATACATCTGCCCACATCTGACAAAGTATCGACCCGCAGGATAAGCTGTAAAGATGTCTCAACAACCACTCCACCTTTGCTGAATCAGTCAAAGAGCTGCACTTCCATTGATCCACCACCACCACCCCACCTCACCCCTCCAATCCCATCGAATTCATAAACTTCATTAAATCCATCTCGCCTCAACATCATGCTCAAAAACACCATCACACTACCCGCCGAAAAACCATAAGTATAAGAGCAAAACTGCATGATAAAATTCCAGGCCTCTGCGGCGTAAGGATCTTTCGCCATGGGGGTCGGCACGCTGGGGATAGAGAACTCTTGGTTCCTCCTGAGTCATTGTGGTCTCTGACGGAATCTCTCAGTTATCTGCAAAGTGGGTTTGTGAATGTCGAAATCTTGAGGTTCGTAATCAGTTAACAACCCCCTCCCTTCGCCCTCGATTGCCCCCTCCCCCTCCCCCTCATCCCCCTCCTCCTCCCCCGTTCCACCATCCCCCCAACTCGCAACTCGCAACATACACATCCATCCGACAACCGCTCCCATCCCACCCTAAACCAGCGAAAACGAGATCTACCCAGCCACCAGGTAGCCTGATCAAGGAGACCGCGCGCAGGCTCGACAAGAAGAGCTTGGTGGTGCGATGTGGTTCGCCACGGAAAGTTCGGATGGGGTTGGGGATGCGGGATCGGATGTGATTGGAAAGAAGGTTAAGGGGGGGGTAAGGAGATGGGAGGTGGGAGCCGTGGGGAAAGGGGAGGGGGGGGGGGGGGGGTTTGAGGGCGTTTTGGTTTTTGGTCTTCCCTGACGGCTTTGGCTTCATGCTTGGTCGCCGTTCGGAAACACTTGGGAGGGAAAAAGGAACCGCTGATTCAGACTGTCTGTCGTCAGTGATTCGTCGAATCGGGTTTGAACCTTGATGGCACTAATACGACAGTCTAGTGGTGCAGTGTGAAGGTTCGAACCCAATATGATTAGATATCAACGATAACCACTTACCTTGTAGTAAGCTGCCTTCTCTCCGAGTCCTGTCTCAGCTCTGAAACGACCTTTATCCCGAGTATTGTACAAGTGTATCTCTCAGCCATCTATTTTACGGGTAAATTCAACGTGCGAGATTTCCTCAACGTCTTCATCCTCCCGATCCTCCATTGAAATCTCGGGAACGTAGTCTCCTAAGCCGTACCCTTCTTCATCTTTACCGCTCTGCAGCAACCCCATTCCACCACCTCTATCCTGCATCTCCTGCCCGTCCTCGTAGTCAACCAAAACCATGGAACTTGGGTCGATGGTCGGCTCTGTAGCTTGGAGACTAGTAGGTATAACATCGTCGTAACTAGCTACTTTGCGCTTATTAATTTCTGTCATCGGTCTTACAGAGTTTGGCGGGGATGCGTTGCTGGCGTACGTAGGCAGGGTTGGGTCCACAGTATCCGTTGCCTGCGAAGTCTCGGACGGATTGCCTTGTGTTGGTGAGCGATATAGCTTCAAGCCCAAGTTGTCGTCATCTTCATCATCGGCTTTGCGTTTCGCCGGCGAGGTTGGTTTAGGTGAGGCGGATGCGTCAAGCTCTGCAGCAAAGCTGAGATTATCTGCTCGAACAAAGTTCTAAGGGGACGTTAGTGCCCACTGGTCGAACAGCTGAAGCTATAGGCATACCTGAAGTTGTGAGGGCAGGCTTTTGGGAGTGAACGACAACGCTCGCTCGCTTGCGTAGACAAGTAGTGCGGTGTGGCATTGGTCTTTCGCTGCTGCCAAAACCTCAAACTCCTGCACTTTCTGCATATATCAATGCAAGGTTAGCGAATCGAAAAAAACAATTTTCCTGGGTTACGCAGACCACAAGGTAGTATGTGGGTTAGACTCACCATTCGTGACACTGGCTCCCACTCCCCACGATCATAGCCAAGCTTCCACCATTGCCAATCCTCAGCTTCGGTGCTGAGCATATCATCCTCATCATCTGGCTTTGTCTTTTCGAGGACATATACAATATGCGGTGTAGCACAGACGCCGGAAAGCCTGTACTTATGATGAGGCGGTTCCTCGGGATTGTTGGATGGAGCAGTGTAGAGCTTAGAAAACTCAAGGAGCTTCTCCCGAGCCTTTGCTTTCGACTCTTCCAGAGCTGCCGAAGCCTGTCAGTCTTATCAGGAAGTAGGAGGGAAAACGGCACGTACCCTTGAGCTTCTGTTCTACTCTGTTTGCTATAGCCTCCAGTTCTTGCGCTATTGCAGTATATTCTTCCAGATCTGGTCCCGATGTTTGGGGAAGGGTCTCAGATGTGCCGTTAGTCTTGCCCATAGTACTCTTAGTCGATACAGTCTTTTGGAAATACGCTGTTGCAGCTTCGAGTATACGGCTGCCGTTGATAGGGGTTGATCCCGCCTTAGAGGGTGTGTAAGTCGATAGCTTGGCCATAGTCTGATCGATATTATCAATTTCTCTCTTTGCGGCCGCTTTCCCAGTTTGCATTGCTCTGGCTTGCTCTCCTGAAGACGGCAAATATCTATCCGAATACCATACGGCTGGGATATCGATCCCAAGTCCTGCTTTCACGTCATGCTGCCGTGATACCTCTAAAATGAAAACATCGCCAACCGTTTGTAGGAACACCTCTTCAAAGTCGTTGTCGCCATTACCATTCCACAAGATATCATCGAAGGCTTCATATAGTGATAGCCCAATGTCTGCAATATCTCCATCAACGCTGATTTGAAGTGTATAGAATACTGGATTCTCGGCTACTTCGTCGCCGTAATGGCTCAATCTTGTCCCTTCGTTCTTAAAGATATCTAGCAGGGCAGCATTGGGGTCAACACGCCACGTCGCTGCTCTCCATTGTTCTAGGAAATTAGTGATGATGTTAGATTTCCGAGATCCTCGGATACCATCCAAATTCGCCAGCACATCTGCGCTTCCGTAAGCCCGATCGGTCTTCTCAAGGAAAGCCATCAAGCGCTGCGCTTCGTGGATTATTTCTTGCCTATCGTTGTATTGGCCTTCTGGAGATATGTCGACGATCTTTGAGATTTTTATTGGTACGCCATCCCACCACTCTGGATCATGCCCATACTCTGGCAAGGTGTAGTCTCTGTTGAGTAATGCTTCTCGCGATAGCGGAATCGCATGCAAGATTTTAACGAGAGCTGGTAAGCGGTGCTCTGCAGGACATGGTTTCAGGAATGCTGGTGTGTTAGGGCCACGCTTGCGATCCGCAGGCACCGGATTCAGCAGAATTTCTTGTGCGTTAGCCGCTGGGTATGTCATTGCCCATTGCTTGTTATCGTAATACTCGCGCGTTGCAACCCTGAAACCGGAATCCGCGGCATCGGTGACACCGGTTACCTGGCCTTGGTCTATCGACATTGCCATTGCTCGCTCTACCTCCGCTTGTTCGCGCTCGGCTAGAGTGAGCTGCCTGTTGGACCCTGCTACCCAGATCAGACCTGATATGGGTGAAGTATATCCGTGTAGAGATCTCACCTGTGTCGAGTTCCCCTGATAGGTCGGTCCTCCTATTGCTATTTCTGGTTGGTGGTCTTGAAGGTGCGCTTGCGTTATCAGCGAAGACATTTGGGTTGAGGTTGTCTTGAGCATGGACGGTGAATGCTGTGGTAGGGAGATGAATTAGCCTCACCATCTTGCTACACCGGATCTTGCCCTAGAAGACGGCCGTCTACGCTTCATGTTTCCTAGAAGTCCATTAAGGGAACTCACGCGGCTGGTTCTGGCTCTGCTGAGCATTGTCGGTTCTGTCTGTGTGGAATTGGCTCTCATCCCAAGTGTTGTGGCTCGCCTAAGTACGGAGATCCAAGTCAGTCTAATACATCCTCCGCACCATCAAAGTTCGCCCGCACTTGTTTTTGCAGAGCATCCGGATCCTCGAAAAACGCATTGATGGCGCGGTTTACATCGCTATCGTAAGCCTACAATGGGATCATCAAATCAGCCAGATCCTTATATCTCTGGGGTCTTCGTCTATACCTTCAACCAGGCGACAGCCTCATCATGCGAATGGCTAGTAGTAATGCTGCAAAAACCTTCAACATCCAGGGGGCTGGGCTCTGCAGCCATGGCGAAGCTTCCCAGCTTCTCCAATCGTTATTCATATGCAGGAAGTGCTTGCAGAAAAACTTAGAAATGCGGATGGCCAAATAGATGGGGAGGACGATGGTTTCTACGTGTGATATTTGCTGTGTACAAACAAAGACCTAATTTTCTTGTTGTACCACGGCAATAGTGGAGTGTCTCTCAGCTTATGGCCGACAATGCCGACGCCCTACAAACGCCCTACGCGGCTCGCGTCATTCTGCGTTAGTCTCTGCAGCTCCAACGGGACGCAGAACATAAGGGAAGGTACGGTATCTAGGAACCATGCAAATATGTTCTTCAGAGCCTCACACGTTCAAGAATTCAACGTAGAGAGGTTCTCACCTGTAGCCTAGTATATTCCTCAAATCCCACGGTATGGGAGTGATACGTAAGACAGTCAGATGTAAAGATATGGCTGCATCCAAGCAAAAGAAGTTATAGTGATAGGGCAGAGTCAGGTATCAATGCAGTTTTGGGAATTTCGTTGACAGGAGGTAGCTGTTGAGAACATATTTGCTACTTATCTCTGAACTATCGGGCTTTCCTGAAAATCGGAAAAGACATGCCATTAGATCTTCTCTGCTCCTTGTAAGAAATCATACGTATGCAGGAAACCCTCCTGTGGAAGGAATTCCTGCCATGATATCCGCAAATATCCTGTTAGCCGGATGACGCCAGATAGAACCGATGCAGTATGCATGTCTTCTTTGCTCGTGAAACCGCCAACGCCCTGCTATGTCGCACGCTATGCATGAGAAGAGATGCTAAAGAGTAGGGTGGAATGATGATGATGACGAAAGATGCTGTGTAGTGCCGTTATCACTGCTGCCTCGATATCCTCGTAGACTGGCCAGATCTTACTGATCAGGATGCTGAGGGGCCTTCATTGCTCCCGGCCTAATTCTCCTTGTCCTCGTCTTCAGTGTCAGGCATTTCGTCATCCTCATTGTCACTCTCTCGGTTTGGTAATTCATCATCCGCTTCCTCCGAATTCTCGGCGTCCGTATCGCTCCCTCCGAAGTCGTCATCCCCATCACTATCAACCCAGAAATCCCTATCGTCCTCTTTCTCGATTTTCTTGGGAGCGACATCGCTGGTAGGCATGACAAAGCCCATGGGTATGTCCTTTTTTGACACTTCAACGTCTTCTTTGACGCGCTGCTTGTATGCGTCTGGGTCTTTACGGAGCATGACTCCTGCATCAACGTTTGCAGGTGATGAGCATTCAGCGTCATCGAGAAGAGAGATGATAGATAAGAGGACAGACTCGGAGCGCTGTATAGGTGACCAGCGCTCCGCCGCGGTCTCACCAGACATTTCGTCGTCGCCGGGAGCATGGAGGATGGAGATACAGAGTTTGCCATCTTTGTAGATGTTGGGATGGTACAGCGGCCGGGTGAATCGGAAATCTGATTTTCTAATAAGCAGGGAATCAAATGAGGGCGGTTTCAACATATGCTTACCTGGTGGCGAGTAAGGATAGTTCTTGGGAAACTTCATCTTCCCCTTAAGATAGCCTCCGTAGTACAACGAATCTGGATTGATGATCAGGAGAGCGATGGTCCAGTCAAAGACGTTGTCATTGTTAAGCTAAACGGGCAGTCAGCAAATGCAATTCTTACGCTCAAGGGACAGTCAGTGAACATACCTCGACGTTGACCCACTTCTCCTGGGATAGAGCTTTGTACTCGTTCATTAAGATTCGTTCTGCCATGGTGATCGTGGTAAAGAGTGGATGACGGGAAAGGGTAGAGTAGTCTGCACAAGAGAGGGAAGTATTGAGATCGTCGACTCCCGTGGATTGTGCTCTGCGGCAACCTCGCCGGTAAGACCAGGGTTCTAGCGGAGGAAGCTCGCTGTCGTAGAGTTATTGGTTGGATGGTTGATGAAGAAGTTTGAAACCAGGAAGGTTTAAATAGAGCTTCGCAGATGAGTTTCTAGTGTTGACATCAATGTCAAGTTCCTTCAATGATCTCGTTGTGTTGGTAAAGTAAGGTAGTGGTAGTTACAAGTCAGAAGATGAAGGCGAAGCCCTTTATCTTAGCGGATGACGGTGTTGATGACCGAGGCCTGGCCCCTGCTTTATCACCCCTGCTTTTCACAAACCCATTGTTCATTTCGTGTGGAATGGAACAGGAAGGTTGTGGTTCCTAATCACCATGAACAACATCTTACCATCTCCTCAAATATCTAACACCTTCAAGCGTATTGTTTCAACATCAGCCTTTCCGCTTGCGAAACCTTCACCGCCAACAGAAGGGCAATTCCACGATAGCACAGCAGCTGTACTTGTCCATTAGAGATCACATTCTAACGAGTGTTGTAGTACCTGTGGGGGTAAGATTATCGCCAGTCATGGGTGCTTTCAAAAGGGAGGACTCCCAGAGCCCGAGGGACTTCTGTTGACAGTCAAGGGAAGTACGAATCAATGAAGCAGTCGTATGAGTGCTGTGCATACTGTGGGTGGAGGTCCGGTGGAAGCTTGCTTCATATCTGGCTATCATTGGTACACAAGAACTAGATGACTCCTCCCACCTGTAGCCGTCGATGCTGGACACAATCTCCAAAATACTGTTCTATATCAATCTAAACAAGTAAATCAAGGGGTATCTCGCATCTTCAAGTATAGCAAACATTCTCTTGAGCATACGCCCGATATCTCTCCAGCACATCTGTCCACTCGAGCCCCTTTCCGTTCTTAGTCTGCGCACGGAAAGCGTAGTGGGCTGCTACTGCGTGGCCGTCTATTACCGCATCTACTCCATCTTATCAGTAACAGCTCTGTGGGTGCAGTGATACAGGTGGAATGGACTTACGTCGCCCCAATTTCTTAGTCAAATCGAGTGTCAAATATTTCTCATCGTCGGTTGGAAAGGGTAAATTGTCCACCACGTCATCCCCCCATACCGCAACCAGATTAATACTGACTCGCTCGTATTGATAATCCCACATCCCAAAATGGTATTTCTCCACCTCCCCCCGTTCCAAATTATCCAGGAAAGAATAGTGTTCTTGCGCCACGACTGCCCAGTTGTTCCAACCAGCCATGTGATCGCTGTAGGATGTGATGGTTATCGGTGTGCCATCTAGGTTATATTTTGGGCCTAGAGGCAGCCAGCGATGGTTTTTATAGGGGGGCGACGGTTTGCGGTGAAGGGCGTAGCCCAGAGGACCGGTCCATAGAGGCAGTTCGGAGGCGCGCCATGTGGATGCGTTATGTGTGGGTGAAGTGAGCTCTGGGAGGTAAGGGCGGATGACTCCTAGGTGGTAATGAACCCACGAGAGGGCCGGGTTATTGACGCCGTTGGCGGAGGTGAGGATATGCTCTGGGTGAGCGGCTTTGGAGGCGATTAGGCGCGGGATTGTAGAGTTATCGATATAAACCTAGGGTTCATTAAGTCAGTCCTCGTCGCCTGACGAAGTAGGAGCTTCGTACCACGTCGTCGTCGATCTTGATGTACATGGTCCCTCTCTCGGCCATGTCCCATACCTTGCCATAGTCGACTAGGCTTGGGTCCTCCCCAGGTTCAGTAAGATTATGTCTTGAGTAGCCGGGCGTTGTCGTGACTAGCTGGTCCAGCCATTGCAAATCTTCGACGTCGTTCGTTCTCGCCACAAAAATTACTTCATCCAATGATCCACCGTTTTCTTTTAGATTTCGCTGCAACGGAGAGTAAAGTGTCAGCTTCAGTTTCTCTAAGATGCTGTTGAAGGGTCTCACCTTCAAATAACAGTCTAATATCGAGACTCTTGAACGCCTGCCATAGAACACGAGGCCCACTGTCCTGAAGTCCTTGGGTATATGGGGCACACTTATTTCCGGTCCTCTATGCGGTCCTAATGTTGGTTTGTAGAGCAGGAAGCTACAAATTGTGATGACTGTTATGAACAAAGCGAACCCAAAAAGCTTCGAGATGAAGACGAAAGCTCGCCGCCTTGACGAGGTGTTCTCGATCAAGGAGGTGTAATGTACATTATGGTATGGCGAAAGCATCCTTAATCTCAGGGTCATAGACGTTGGCTAGATCCGGATCCGCGGAAGAGCAATGGTTTCCACAGGAGAGTCGGGGAGACATGTCGTATTGAGGCAAGTAGGAGAGGCTGAAGCCTGTGGAAGGAATGAATCGAAGGATCTGTCTCGGATTGGCGGGCTCGGGTGAATTTGAGGCCACGCCCCAAATTGCCTATGTTTGCGAAAATAGCTAGAAAATGCCGCGTGCAGTGAGCCGATGGGATCATGGGAGAGGTGACAGCAGCGCCTAAGAGATTGCTGTCCAATGAAGGATGACCCCCCTGCACGGTCTGGGAGGCATCATGCTTGATTTGCTGTATCAGACGGATAACTGATGGATGTACGGAGTACGGCGTACCTCAACAACACTCAGCCTCGAAAGCGTGCGTGTACACAATTCACTTGCTTTCCGTCGCTTAAGGTAGATGACTCAAGACCGGTGTACTCCAAGCTCCAGAATGCGTGTTTCGCAGCGTGCTCCGCTTTCCGCTCAGCTCCATCGCAAATAGCATGTGGTTCGGATTTGATTTTGAATTTTAATTGCTGATCCAACATGGGTTGTCAAGGTATTTACTGGTTCGCCTTTGGTCAAATCAAGAGGAGCCATGGCTTAAGCACCTTACCGCCCTCGACCGTTGAACGGGAGCTTGGACATGTCCCACGGCTGACCGTCAGCCTTGCTTTCGAAACTTGCGGCAGGGCTTGTATATGCTGCGCCGGCATCTGACACTCTCCCGCAGCTAATTAAAAATATCGACCAAAAACCCGCTGTAGGCTGAAGCACAATCAATCGCAAAGCTAGGTATGTAATGACTCGAGACTATTGATACTTGTAAGGATCTAAGGATGTACAAGGGCTTATCCGCATTGTCTTCCATACACTGTCTGAGAACTACCCTCTACTGGCCTCGATGACGTGCGGCTGTAGCTTATGGTCGAGCATTTTCCTTATTCCTCTCCCGCAATTTCTGCTTCTCCATGCTCCGTCTCTGCAACCTTGCTTTCGCCGCAGCAGCACGATCCGGGGGCAATGCCGGATGCCTTCGAGCCGATGCCATGGGGCTGGTCCGCGTGCTTGACGACATTATGCTTGAACACATTTGCTCCCTGGGACCAGCAACCAGAGAGTTCCTTCCGTCTGAGGCATTGGCAGGTTGAATGGTTGCACTGGAAGACGCCTGCTGTGGCGGACTCTTTGCAAAGCTCACGATCGAGGGGCGCGGGGAACTGATGTTCAGCCGTCTCTCGTGCATCCTCCGAACCGCTGACGACATAGATGGCTCGCAGGAAGGTAAAGCTGGTACGACCGAAGAGTCTATCTTGAGTGAACTTGGAGAGAAACTGGTGTCGTAGGCTGAGTTCTTCAAATGATGAAATGGTACTTGGTTGTTGATGGGCAGTTCCGTTACCGAATTTTGGTCGAGTTCCTGCAGTGCGTGGTTTGTCTCTTTGCGTAGCAAATCAAAATGCGAACTTTGTGCGAGCCCCTTGAACGACAATGTATCAAGGCTTGCGTTTTCAGGGCTTCCCATCATCCACATATCCGTATCGCACATGTGTGCTATTTGCTTGTGATCTTGTTTAGGCAGCTCAGGGGTTTCACTCCTTGCCGCGTTGGGTGAAGCGACCACCATATCGCGCGGTGAGGAAAGCAGCTGCCTTTCATGTACAGTACAAGGTTTAGGAGAAGCACTATTTTGGTTTCCCTGTCCCTTTAGTGATTTTGAGGTAGGATTCCTGTAGCCGGCATCAGAGGGTCCTACTTCCTTCAGAACGACGTCTTCCTCCCGAAATCCCAGGTCAAGATGTCTCATGGCATCGCCATTACTGCCATCATGCTTTGATATAGGAATTTCAGCGCCTAAGTCCTTCGAGCACTCACCAGGCCGGCGCAGAAGCCTCTGATACTCGTGTATTGTGTCCGCTAACCTTCTTTCGTACTCTTGCTTCTCTTGCTGTAGTCTGGTCTCTCTGTTCTTGAGTCTTTGTTCCCTCGTTAGCCGTCGCTTTTCGTAGCTGTTCATCTCCTCTTTAACCCTTGCAAGGCTTCTCTTCAAAGTCATGTTTTCAGCTTCAAGCCTAGCTGCTTTTTCTTCGGTGGACTTGGCCTTCTCCCTGAGGGCTTCGAGCTCAGTACGAAGGGAAACCAGCTCTGGAGGTGCTTCATCGAGTTCTATCGTCTTTGCAAGACGCTTTGATGACAATTTATTACCATTTAGCTCGACATAGCTCTCGTCCCGATCTGAAACATGCACATCAGCCGAGTTGTTTGTTTCGATTGCTTTTCGGTACACATCGGCCTTCTGCTTGTACCGGATTGCTAAAGCCGTCTGTTTCGCCAAGTCGCTCATCAACTTTATCTGATCAGCATCTCCATCAGAACCACTGTGTCGAGCATTCGCTAATTGTGTTGCCAGCTTCGAAACCTTTGCTTCCATAGCAGCAAGCTTGGATAACTCCTGTTTCAATTTTTCGCCGAGATTCGTCGCTTCGAAGTCTTTTTTCAAGGCGTATGACTTCGCATTCTGGCCGTACTTAATAATCTTCTTCATTTCGCGAGCTGAATTCTTGTGGTATAGCTCATACTCGGCTTTCCAATGTTGCCCAGATCTTGAACGCGGTTGGCTGAGATCGACCGTCGTGTCGCCAGCAGGATCAGATACTTCTTCCTCGCTGGTGGTGCCAACTTCTGAGCCATCCTTCCTTGTGAGTAAGACCGCTCTTGCTCTACTCTTTTCTTGAGCAGCTTCATTATTCAATCTTTTCTTCGACGCCTCAAGCTGAGCCTTGAACAGGATCTTTGTGAGACCACTCTGGTTCTTCGGCTCCGAGCGTAGAGTCTCAGTCGTCGGAAGCCGCTGACCATCTTTTGAGAAATCATCAGTCGTATTGATCTCATCCAGCTTTCGCTTTGTTTTATCTGCAGTATTGCTTGCTAGCCCACCAAAAGACACCGTCTTTCTCTTAGTCACTGCAGTACCTGGTGTGAGAAGTATGCCTTTCGCTGGGGAAGCTAATGGTTCGACCTTCGGTTTGTGATTGGGCTCAGTGTTAAGTCCAAGACTAGGTGCAGTTCCGTCGGGTGGTTGATGCTGCGGAACAAGTTCCTTGGCCTGTAGAGCCCGGCCTTGCGCCGGCCGCTTTTCGTTGTTCAGGTCGCCATCCTGGATGGGATGAGGGGTACCGAATATAGCAGTCTTAAAGGCACGTACTGCAAACAGTGGGGCTGGAGTCTCAGGAGGTTCTTCGAGGTACGAGTTCCCATCATCTGTGTCAACGTCAGTCTGGGGGGAGTGCAATTGCAAAGCATACTACGCACTTTGCCCAAGGTCATCTTGCTCGTATTGTCGCGTCGCACCGGTGAGCCACTCAAGCATAACGGCCAGCTGACACTTCTTAATTGTATCTGGTCGAAAGAAACATAATCGAGTGATGATGAGGAGGTGCGAGCGTGTTGTTTACATTGAACACTTCATCTGCATCCCCCAATGCGCCTTCCCTGTCGTTCTGTGAACCTTAATTAGCCGAAGATGACCGTGAACTCAGCTAAGGTAAACTTAATGGAGATGGTTATCAACACCTGTCCCAGCACCTGTAACTTTGAAATGTATTGGGTCTTTCTCTTCTGAGGGAGAGCAGCTTAGGCTGCATCTATCCTTCAACGGTAGACCCTGGTCTCCGCCGCCAAGATATCTATGTAGACTGTGGAAAGATGAGTCCCGCAACCAACTACGCAGAGATCCAGCAGGATGAGGTCGAGGCCTTGGCTTCGATCTTCATGGAAGAGTTCCACGAGGAGGAAGCCAGAAAAGGTGCTTGGAATGTGGGTGACTCTATACTTCCTAAATTCAACTGCTGTTCTTCCAAGCTGGCTATTTGACTTTACGGCGGTCTTATATTATAAAATCTTGTGAAAGTATTTCTATGTGGTATATGTATAAAGAAGATTGCCAGCTGCGTTTTCAATTTACTGCAAGGGTTTGAGGGTTTTCACAACTGGAAAGCCTGTGGATTCTTTGGCAACTGGATAGCCTGAGAAGTAGGATGCTGAATAAATGTACTGCTTGAAAGTTGATTGATTGAGTATTTGGCCGGAAACTGTGCGAAACGATCAGGCGCTTGCGTCCGTTTGCGGTTTAGCTAACGTATCTTTCTTACACAGAAAGCTCCAGAGCGAACCTTCAAAATACGCATCAAACCAACATTGGACGGGGGTGAAGATGTCTCGCTCCAACTCTCTGTCCGTCTACCTGCAACATACCCAAAGACACTTCCACACCTCCTTCTGAGCTTCAGCGATAACATAAACCAGAAGACCCAAAGCGAGGCTCAGAATATCATTCACACCAAGCCCAAGTCTTTAATTGGCACTGAGATGATATTTGAGATTGCTACGTTGCTGCAGGACATCCTCGATCAAACCACTGCAGGACTGAAATCGAAGGACGTGCCAACTTTAGACGAAGAGCGTGTCATTCACGACGCTGCCAACGCTCAAAAAGCAGAGCAAGTCGAAAAGGAAAGACAGGAAGAGCAGGCTAAACTTCGTCTGGAAGAGGAACAGGCACTCGCACAAATGATGGAACAGGAAAAGACACGTTTGGCCAAGCGTAAGGGCAAGCCGTTGAACGCAACAGATAACGTCAGCAATGAGGATGACATCCCTGGAACGCTATCCTTCGATCAGTCTGTTCCCGTCAAGACCCCTAATGGTGCTGTGATAATGCTTCGTACTGTGTACAATAAGGTCAAATACAGGCAGGGACCGGTCTCTACTGTCTTTATGGTCCAACCTTGGGTACGCCGTGAAGAGAATGAGTCGCCCGAAGACGCTCAGGCTCCATCATTCCTTGTGCTGAAAGAATGTCATGTAGAGTTACAGAAGAACGAAGAATCCATGAAGAAGCATATTCAGAACCTAGAAGCCAGGCTGGACCGCCTCAAAACCCTAGGTTAGTGTCCTTTGATTTCTACAACCGTCAGTCTCTTCGCATTTCCGTTTGATAAGCCTCCTCCTAATAATTGGTATCTACCAATCATTTAAAATGGCTTGGCTATCCTGGATGCTTGAACAGTTTGATACGTTGCATGTTTGATTTCTCTAGTATCCGAGATATGAGTGTTTGAGGAGTTGAGGGATTGAATGTCTGATGTTCGATGTCTGGTAGTGCCTTGGCAGATGCATGGCATTTGAGTGACCTCGAGAACGCTCGAGGAACATTAGGCTTATAACCAGACGCTACCAGCCTGCCTTTACAAGGAGCGCTATATATGTGTCACGCGAAGTTAATATAGTACATCTCATAATGGCTTCTTCTTGTCGTCTTTCTCTATTGATCCAGTAAGGCGAAGACTTTACTAGAAACGCGTTACCGTGCACAGCCCTGATTTATTTTTAGCGGCTCATCCGAGCATCACAAGGCCACTTAACTTCCGCATCCAGCGGTCCGGAGATGGTTCGAAGACTGTAAGTTGGGAAGTGAGTGTCCTCACAGCACTAGCCGAGAAAGGGTCAATGCACGATCTATTAGATACCGTGGGAGCTTTGAACATTGGAAGTACTCGGGCTTGGGCAATCCAACTCATTGAGGGCTTAGAATTCTATCATCGTAATGGAATCATTCATGCAGGCGTGCATCTGAATAATGTGCTCTTAGAGAAAACGGAGACGGGAACTACCGTGGTCAAGCTGTCCGATGGAGGATATCATCAAGACCTGCATCTACTGCAGAATCGCACCAATGCAGCATACTCGACAGCTGCCTCGGCTTATTGGAATGCGCCTGAAGTTAGTAGTTACGCAGGGGGGAAGCCGGTTGCTGCTACAGATGTCTGGGATTTGGGTGTAATCCTCCTGCAAATGATGTTTGGCTTGGAGGTTCAGAGCTTATACCAATCACCGAACGCATTACTAGAGACTCTAGATCTGTCACGATCACTTAGGGAATTGCTAGATAAAGTCTTCAAAGCCGATTTCAAAAAGCGACCATCATCATTCGAATTGCTCCCTAGTGAGTTTCTTCGCAACGACGATCCGATACTAGAAGACCAGGTCTCTCAGTCACTTACACGAGAGGATCTGTCGGCAAGTTTGTCAACCTTCAAAGCGCCACGCCAGCGACGGGACTCCATGCATGCTGGGTATACTTCTTCTAGGTACGCTAATGATTTCGTAGAATCGGGGCGGTTAGGCCGTGGAGGGTACGGCGAGGTCGTCAAAGCCAGGAACAAATTGGACGGTCGGTTCTATGCGATCAAACGGATCAGGCAAAGCTCTCCCGCTGCCTTGGATAACGTCCTTAGCGAAATTATTCTCCTGTCCCAGCTCAACCATCCTCATGTTGTCAGATATTTCACCGCGTGGATCGAAAACGAGGGACCTCCAGAGAGCGAACCGGACTCATCGTCAAATGGAAGTTCGCCTGCAGATGGCTTAGATGTCGTTTTTGGCAAGAGTTCAGGAGCGCTAGACTTCATCAGTTCCAGTGGCCCGAATATCCAATTCGGATATGGCAGTGATGAAGAAGATATCAGCTCGGAGGCAGTCGATGAGGATGACTCCGACGGTGGTGAAGTAGAAGAAAGCGATAACGTTGCTGTTGCTCGCAGACGGTCCAGCTCTCACGGACAGGCGACAAAGACTACGCTCTATATCCAAATGGAGTACTGCGAGAGACAGGTAACAAAACCCCTTTCTACATGTCGATGTGCTCATTTCCTTGCATTTGTTTGTGGTTCCGGTCATTATCTGGCATTTCTTTTACGACCTTTCCATGTAGTCACCTCTCTATATCTAACCTCTAACATTGATTTCTCTCTGATGGAAAACTACTCCACGGCGCAGGTCATGTGATCATTCGCTCGTCGGTCATCATTTACTGGCACCTTTGTTGCAAGGTTTGCCGGCATTGCTGATTCGAAATCTTACTAATATCATCGAATCTTTTAGACCCTTCGCGATCTGATCCGGGGAGGTCTACAGGATGACGCCAAAGAGTGCTGGAGATTGTTCCGACAGATACTAGAAGGCCTCACCCATATACATAGTGCCTCGATCGTTCATCGAGACCTGAAGCCGGAAAATGTCTTTATTGACAACTCGAAAGACGTTCGGATCGGTGACTTTGGGCTTGCCAGGCCAGGCGACTATCAAGCATCTGTGAAAGCAAAAGGGGCAGAAGACCTCTATGCCAGTTTCACCAAGAGTGTCGGTACTGCCCTTTATGTGGCACCTGAAGTTCGATCCTCGGGTCATGGAAAATACAACGAGAAGGCGGATGTAAGTTATCCGCAACCATTCCCGAGAAACCTTTTACATACTGACAGCAAACTGATAATTAGATGTATTCACTGGGTATAATCCTCTTTGAGATGAGCTTTTCTCTGTCGACAGGAATGGAACGTGTGCAGACGCTAGCACGACTCCGTGAGGAAGAGCATGTACTCCCTGCTGTATTTGAGGAGCCGGAGAAATCAACTCAAGGCGACATTATCATGTCACTTGTAAATCATAAGCCTGCTGAACGGCCTGGTAGCGCCGAGCTCCTTCGGGGAGGCCAGATTCCCGTGCAGATTGAAGATGACCTAATCCGGACTGCGCTTCGCCTTCTGAGTGATTCCAAATCATCCTTCCGTTCACAGCTTGTATCTGCAATATTTTCACAGGCGGGCACAGCACAGTCAGATTCAGCGGCTTTCCTAAGAGATCAAAGTTACGACGCAGCAGTAGGCCCCAACTTCACCTCAGAAGATCTGCTTCTTCAAAACATGGTCAAGGAGAAGCTTGCTTCAGTTTTCCGGTGTCATGGTGCTATTGAGGTTAGCAGGCATTTGCTCTCTCCCTACTCGTTCTATTATTCGAACCACGCGAACGCCGCGGTCCTGATGCTTGATTCAAGTGCCAATTTGGTGCAACTACCATACGACCTCACTTTGCCTAATGCCCGGACTCTTGCTAAACGCCCTCATCCTGGGCGGAAGACCTTTACATTTGGCGAAGTTTATCGGGAATCATATTCTGGAGGTCATCCTAAAGCTCACGGTGAGGTAGATTTCGACATAATCTCCTACGATAACCTTGATCTTGCACTCCGCGAAGCTGAGGTGATCAAAGTTATTGACGAAGTCCTCGACGCCTTTCCAAGCATGGGTACGGTCCAGATGTGCTACCATGTCAACCACTCGAGACTCCTCGACGCTATCCTCACATTCTGCAACATTGATCCTACGAAGAGAACTCCGGTCAAGGAAACCATCAGTAGGCTCAACATTGGCCCATGGAACTGGAATAAGATCAGAAACGAGCTCCGAGCTCCTTCCATTGCTGTCGCAGCAACCTCGCTAGATGAACTCATGCGATTCGACTTCCGCGACACCTTTGATAAAGCGATTCCCAAACTCCGATCAATCCTCCAGGAGACTGCGGACCTAGAGACTACATTCTCACATTTGCATGCCGTTACTGTTTATCTCGATCGCTTTAATTTGAAGCGCAAGATCTATATCAATCCTTTGAGTAGCTACAACGAAAAGTTCTATCGAGGGAATTTACTCTTCCAATGTCTATACGACAACAAGAAGAGAGATGTCTTCGCTGCGGGAGGGCGCTATGATCGACTCATACACGAGCATCGGCCGAAATCAGCTAAGGACGATCGTCATGCCGTTGGTTTCAACTTAAGCTGGCAGGGGCTTTGTACCTCAATGACCAAATACCACAAGTCTGTCGCTAAATCCAAGACAAAGAAGAGACATGTATTTGACGCCTCATGGACGCTGAGGCGATGCGACGTTCTGATAGACAGCTTCGACCTTGACATTCTCCGAACGACCGGTGTCAAAATAGCCCAGGAGCTCTGGGCCAACGACATTAGCGCCGAACTTGTAATGGATATAGATCCAGACCAAACAGCCGACTACAACCAGACCTCCAAGGACAGCAAAGACGTCCATAGCTGGATAATCCTTATTAAGGTTCGTATAGCTTGCTCCTCACAATCTGGATATGTCTGTTTACGAAATTCTTTCTCCACATGATTTTCTTTTCAGTTGAATAACCATGAATTCAAATAACTACTTATTCGAAGACTCTTTCCAACTGGCATAGTTTCGATCAGCTATTCGTCCACTCATTTAAGTCCATTTTCTGTTTGGTTTTGCACACTGGGCTTCTACTGACATTGCTAACCTCAATGAACAGGAGGGCGTATTTAAGGTCAGAAGTACGATTCGAAAGGAGGACACTGAGCTTCGTCACTCTGAACTTATTGCATGGCTTAAGAGCGAGATTCGTGATCGAGATAGAGCAGACGGCCGCACCCACGATAAGGTTCGTCTCCTACGACAAACCAGTCACCAAGACACCACCGCTGGTGTCTCAACAGATCACGAACCCGACGTCCGCATCCTCACCTCACTCCACCGCGGCAAAAAGGTCAACCGGCGCACCGTCATCGAAGAAGGTAGATAGAGTGCCCGACCCAAGTATGCAAGCAGCAGCTAACACCTTCAAGCCCAATCGCGCACCCAAGAGCTACTCCGCTCCGCCTTCGACGGCCCCATCGCGGCCGTCGAAACCAAAGATGATATTTTTGAAGGATTACGGGAGACGAGACTGAGTGATCCGGAAAGCTGGAAGAAGTTCATTCAGCATGCGCCGGCGGGGGAAAGGCAGTATCTTGCTGACTTACAGGAGTTATTAGGGGAGATGGCGAGGGAGGCAAAAGCAGGAGGGGCGAGGAATGCATTTGTCTACAACTTTCGCACGAGAGGGTGCATATGGTACGATTTGGGGTAGGGAGCTTAGGTCACGAATTCATGTTCCACATTTAAATGATTAGAGATACCCAAAGTTCTTCGTTGCGGTCGGTTACAGCAGGGTGGAAAATTCAGCTGCTGCAGCTTTAGCGATGTTCCTCATTATCGCAATGCGAGATACCCCATAGAGTATGATGGATGAAATTGAGCGACATATCCTGAGACACTAAGTCTCCTTCTGCCTCCATGGAGTACAAAGCAAAGCACCGGGAGAGTATTCAAGTAGACAGGAGGAGTTCAGGACATTGAAACAAACATACAACACCTTAAAGTACACAGAGCTACATAGCCTTCAGCCTTATCATAGCCGGACTCTCGCTGAGTTATCACCGGCGCTAGCAAGTGTTCAGTCACATCCGAGATCAAACTGAAAGGACGAGGAACTTGATCATCCAACAGTTCTGATAAAGCCCATCAGGCATCATCCAACCATTCTTCTGGAGTACGAAGGCAGTTATGGCCTCAACATCAACGTCTCAGGCGCTCGCCAAGCGCTCTTCTGACACAGCACTGATGCCCCCACCACCGCGTCCGAAACGGATAAAGCGTCCTCAAAAGGTTCTGGACGAAGACGAATATACAGACGCCATCTCACATATTATAGCCCGAGACTTTTTTCCTGGCTTGATAGAAACAGAGTCCCAGCAGGACTACCTCAACGCACTAGAAGCACAAGACCACGAATGGATCGCTGCGGCAGGCCGTAAGCTCACCGAAGTAATGACACCAGGACCAGACGGCCGAAGGTTACGAGGAAGACGAGGAACCAGCATGACGCCCGTGATGGGTCTATACGGGCGAAGCGGAGAAACTCCCAAGGCCTGGCAAGGCGACACGCCCATGTCTGTCGCCTCAATGACTTCAAACTTCACCATAAAGCCCGAAAAGCCAGAAGTCGATACAAGCTTGTCCCTTAGCGCCTTTCAAACAAAATACACCAGCGAAGACAATGAATCTTTTTACAAACTCCTCGATAAGCAGAACCTTAAAAAAGCAGAAAAATATGCCTGGATGTGGGCGGGAAACAAAATCCCCGCACCCCGCCAAATCGCCCACCGCAAACGCGAAGCTCTTCTCGCTGCCAACAAATCCCAGAATACTTCCTCCTCAAAACAACTCATCAAGGCTTCCGACACTGAAGACACCCGCAAAGCCATGCCCGACTCCTGGCCTACTAATAAACCGGCTAACAATTTCATGTTCGATCCTGGATCCGTCGAAGACTCCACCCAAACCACCCACCAAGCCGCCGAAGAAACGTCTCGCGCCCCTCCCAAAGCCGTCGTCTACGACAACACGCGCCTCCGCGCCGAACCAACCCCCTCCTCAGACCCCCCACCATCTCCGTCCCTCTCCGCAGTCGGGGACGCCCTTGCCGGCCGCCCCCGCCCCACCGCCTCCGAAGCCGGGGCCCCCGGCTCCGCAACCCCTCGCATAAACGGGTACGCCTTCGTTGACTCCGCTCCTTCCCCCACCCCATCTGAACTCGGCGCCCCGCCCCTCACATGGGGCTCGATCGAGGGCTCCGCGTCCCTGCTCGGCAGCGGAGACAAGACCCCCAACCCCTTCAACATCAAAGAAGGAAGCAAGCGCGAAGCGCTACACCATCGCATGGTGGAGAAGGTGGCCAAGGGAAAGCGGAGCGTAAAGAAAGAAGCAGAACTAAGGACGCCAGTGCCGCGGTTCGCGAGCAGTCCTAGGTTGGGGAAGGAGGGCTTGACACCGGCGGCGCAGAGGCTGTTGGGGAGGGTTGGGGGGACGCCAGTGAGGTTGGGGGTGGCTGGTGGCAGGGGTGGGGAGAGTGTGAAGAGGCTGAGTGGGTTGAGGGAGGCGTATACGCCTAAGATGTGAGGGTTAGGTTAGGCTGGCGTGACTGAGTGCAAGGGCTACTTAGGAGGATTTTGATCAAAGATTGCAAATACCCCTGCTGTTTATCGAAGTGCTAGGAGTTTTGACCAAGGCCTGTACGTATACACATTGTCCTTTTACGAAGAGTTAGCCTCGAGCACAAGAACCTCCTCTGCATGTTATCTCCAAATACTTGACGAGGCGTCTTTCGCAAGTCTTATCCTCAGGAGAAACCCCCGGCGTAGAGATTCGCTCGCGCGTAGGAATGGACAAGCCACGCTCTCATAGCCCGGGAGAACCTCCCAACTATTTCGCAGATAATTTCTAGGGTTTCCAAGGGGAGACGACAGACAGCAGTAGCGCTCGTAACGAACAAAATCAATCGTGGTGATCTCGAATCTGGAAAACTCTCGGGATTCTGGAAGTGATGAATCCCCCCCCGGGCCGGGCCAACCTTCATGCTACTGTATGTAGGCGGTAGTAATCTCTGCGCAGACCTTTCGTTCAATGAGACTCGGGAATGAGATGCTGTTGCAATAGATGAGTTCAGGAAGGCCAGCAATATGCCGGAAGATCCCACCCTGGGGTGAGAAAATTAGATCGGGCAAGAGTTGGATATCTCTATAGATGCATGGAGTATCGAGGTGCTTGAGATAGCGTTCTGAAAAAATAGGGCAGGAACCGGCTTGGGTTCGCCCACGTAGAATCTGGTTCATGACCCTCCCTTAAAATCCCCTCCCGGGCACTAAATAGATACCTCTAACCCCAGCGATTAGACACTCCTACCACCAACGCCATACATCCTCCCTCCCCCCCATCCCCACCCAATCATCTCCCACCTCCCCTCACGACAATGCCTCCCTCAGCTTCGCCTTCTGCGCCTGCGTCAAACTCTGCGGAAACCTCACCTTGACCTCCACAATCAAATCCCCTCTCTCCGTCGGCTTCTTGCTCTTCGGCATGCCCAGATTCGGGAACGTTTCGCGGTAGCCGGGTGGTGTGGGCCCGCTGCCGGAGACGGGCAGTTGTTTGCCGTCGATGGTGGTGACGGTGCGTTTCCAGCCCGTGAGGGCTTCTTTGAGGTCGAGCTCGATGGGGACGATGATGTTGTCGTCGACGCGTTTGAGGGTGGGGTGTTCTTTCTGTTCAAAGGGGTTAGTGTGGGCGCTGGTTTGGGATATTATGGGGTGGAGGTACCTCGGTGATAATGAAGTGGAGGTCTTGGGTTCCGCCGTCGCCTTCTTGGTCGCCGACGCCCTTGAATTTTATTTTGGTACCGGCTTTGTAGCCGGGCTTTATTTCCATGTCTAGGATCTTGTCTTGGACCGTTTGCTTTCCCGTCATTTGATCGAAGGTTTTTCGCTTAATCTTCATCTTCTTCTGCGTACCCTTGTACAAATCCTCCAAGGATACCAGCAGCGGTCTCTCCACGATCGTCGCCTCGGGTGTCACGGTCCGATGTCTCCCATGTCCATTCGCCTCTTGGTATCTCCTCGAGGCTCCTCCACTGCTTCTGCCTCCACCCCCACTGGAGAATTGCGAGAAAATGTCATCGTCATCGCCCATACTTGCACCACCTTGTTTGAAGAACTCGGAGAATATGCTCTCCGGATTGCTGAAGCTGAACCCTGAGGCTCCACCACCCGACGAGAAATGGAACGATCGTGTACCGCCACCGCCTCCTCCCATGCCGCCCATGCCTCCGAAACCGCCAGGCATACCGCCGAAAGGATTACCGCCGGGACTAGCTCCACCAGAACCGGGAGGTGGGGCTTCTCGGCCACCGCCCAAGAGGAATTCGAGGCCATATTGGTCGTAGATTTTGCGTTTTTCAGGGTCGGAGAGGATTTCGTAGGCCTGAGATACCTCTTTGAATTTCTCGGACGCGTTGGGGTTATCGGGATTTTTGTCGGGGTGAGATTTTAGTGCTGCTTTCCTGTATATTTCATTAGCGATGGTCTGGTTGGAAGAGGGAGTAGAGAGAATAAGTTTACCGGTATGCTTTTTTTATTTCATCCTGGGAGGCGTCGGGTTTGATGCTCAACGCATCGTAGAGTTTTGTTTCGGCCACCATGTTGGAGCTCAAGAAAGAGTATGGAAGCGGAGAAGTCTTTGGGTGTCACACATACGAGTAAAGCGAAGAATTACTTGGGATCCGAGAGCCAGGCTTTCCTTCAGCCGTACAAGGCCCGAATAACCTGGAAAGCACTAAGAACGGTAATGAGGAAGCGAGCCCAGGCTTTAGTGAATTCGAGGCCGTTGGGACTCTGAGATTGTGTAATGTTCTTGTTGGGCGTTTGAAGCAGAGTGAACCTGATTGTCGTATTAAAGGCCGTCAGGTCATCAAACATAACTTGGTTGCAAACCCCGATCAATTGGGTGCAGCGCAGTCGAATCAGTCCTCCTCGTACCTTGCGGTCAAGAAGGTAGTTGACTGTACAACGTCAGATGTGGGAAAACTGGAAACCCCACGCGAGTGACGAGTGACGTTGGAGGTGACGGGATCCCTGCACGCAAAACTGCGAGCGGCCACGGAACCTTCGCGAACCTTCTTTGCGTTTAGCGAGGAGACTTTAGGGCTTGCACCAGTTGGGTTGCAAGTGTTTTGATGCTGCTTTACGGAGATAGCTCCACCTTGTGGTATGCACAAAGATCGACCGGTTCTACGATGATAACATGCTACCTCCCATTGAATATCTGGAGGATTCGGATCGAGAAAGGATTGTTGGTAATGATATGAATAAACATCCAAGTCGGTTACGACTCTGACAGATAGTATTAATCGTGAGCTCATTGCGGCTCTTGTGGGGGGGGATCATAAAGGTATCAAATGAAACGCTATGGACATATGACGATCTATTCATTTAGCAACAATAGACACCACGTCCTCATCTGCAACAACATGGCTTAACCCTACTCGCTGGGGCACATGCCTTGCGCTAGCTCCCCACACCATGGCGTATTTGAACGTCTCTTTCAACGTGCGATGCACTTGATCACACACTTCTTCTATGCTCGAGTGATTCCGAACTATCAAAGCCTCGTTGAAGTCCGGCGCTTCCCCTTTTCTGTTCCTTTGTTAGCTTGGCCGTTCAGAAAGATGGAAAGGCTGAAGCTTACCGCTTGGTATAGATCCTCATCAGCTGCAATTCTTGCCAACACCTCTCTACCACATCTTGAATGCCAAGATCCAGCTCACAGCTCATGACCACTGTGTTCGGTTCTCTAGCGAGTTTATCGAGGAAATCGAGGGAGACTGAGTCAATCTTATTGTAAACGTACAAGCTGAAGATCGATATCAGCGTATACCGAGTGCAGTCAACAAAACAGAGACGAACCACTTGATGTATTTTCTATGATCCTTCATGATGACATCGATAAAGTCGTCAACGGTAGCTGTAAGTCGTTAGCTTATTTCCATCGAGGAAAACCCAATTCCCACCATCCTCATCTCGAACAAGGACTTCGCAATTAAGCATCTTGTAATCCCTCAGAATGTTGTAGAGCATCTTCTCATCTAGGTTTTTTGGGGTTGCTTGAAACGTGATCTTCATGCCACCTGCTTTCTTTTGCTTTAGGTATATATTGCTAGTATTCCGTCAGTAGGAAAACAAAGACAGAGCTACTTTCTTAAGGAAACCGTACGGTGGCTCTCTGTTCAGCCGGATACCAACAGCTTCGAGCTCGCCTTCGAGTAATGCTCTCTGCTCCGCCCTTTTCGTTGCATCAAGTATCATCAGGATCAGATCACTTGTCTTTGTCATATTATTACGAGCATGATGCATAATAGAAGAGAAGCTCGAACCTTGGCGGCAGAAATGACCTGTCTTCCTCTTCCTTTTCCCTCTGAAGCACCTTCTATAATTCCCGGCAAATCAAGAACCTGAATCTCGGCACCGCCATATTCAAGAACACCAGGAATAGCGGTAAGGGTAGTGAAAGAGTAAGCCGCGACTTCGCTCTTGGTCTTTGTGATTTTTGAAAGAAATGTGGATTTGCCAACAGAGGGAAAGCCAACAAGTGCTATGCGTGCATCACCGCTTTTACTGACATCGAAGCCCGCTCCGCCGCCACTTGATCCGGCGCCAGGTACGGGTTCAAGCAGCTGAGCGCGAAGACGGGCAAGCTTTCTGAGATTTGTATGAATAAAGAAAGCCTGAATAGTCAAATTGAGAGATTTCCCTACCCTTTCAACAATCCAAGATGATAATCTCTAAAACGTTAACCGCTGAAACTGCTATTCGGTTTAAGATCCCCATACTGGTAGCCTTATTTTCTATAATTGATCAACAAACATTTACCAAAAGACACGGAAAGGTATCCCACTTTGAGTCCTCGCCATCTCCTCCTCAATCCTAGATTTTTTGTAAGCTTAGCAAGGTGGTAGTGGAGGTGGTACCTACTCCTTGATCTTCTCGGTGATATTAACCATCTCGACTGGTTCTTGGGGGCAATAGCAGTGTTTTTATACGAATAGAATCGACCACGGCTTACAGACGGACGTAGAGGCGATACGCTGGGAACGCCTATAGTGGTCTAGTGGCTTCATAGGGCTTAGCGTTTTGTGGGGACCTCGACTTCTTGACCTTCAATTTTCTATCATAGTTTTGAACCAGTACACAACGATATAACAAACAACAAGCATGACGGAGGTCGAATTTCCAATCCCACTGGCCATGCCTTCTATAATTGACCCCCCGCCTCACCCCACCCTCCAAAGCCAGGCTCCAGACACAACAAGTACCGACCTCACAACCACAGACACTACCCAAACCCTCATACCTTCAACGAACACTACTGATATAGTCTCCAAACCTGATGAGAAAAAGACCAAGAAAATCATTCGCCGTAAACGCCGCCCCGCCCGCCCCCAAGTCGACCCTTCAACCATGAAATCCGAGCCCCCTCCCCAAACCGGCACTATCTTCAATATCTGGTACAACAAATGGTCCGGCGGCGACCGCGAAGACAAGTACCTGTCCAAAACCGCCGCACCAGGCCGCTGCAACATCGCCAAAGACTCTGGTTATACCCGCGGCGATAAAGTCGCAGGTAGCTACTTCTGTCTATTCTTTTCAAAGGGTCTGTGTCCCCGGGGCCACGAATGCGAGTATCTACATAGATTACCAGGGCTGCACGACCTCTACAACCCGAACGTAGATTGCTTCGGTAGGGACAAGCACAGCGACTACCGTGACGACATGGGCGGCGTAGGCAGCTTCATGCGCCAAAACCGCACTCTCTACATCGGCCGCATCCACGTTACCGACGACATCGAAGAAGTCGTCGCCCGGCATTTCCAGGAATGGGGCCAGATCGACCGCATCCGTGTGCTCACCTCCCGCGGCGTGGCCTTTGTAACCTACACCAATGAAGCTAACTCGCAGTTCGCGAAAGAAGCCATGGCGCACCAAGCGCTCGATCACAGCGAGGTGCTCAACGTGCGCTGGGCGACCGTGGACCCAAACCCCATGGCTCAGAAGCGCGAGGCGCGCAAGATCGAAGAGCAAGCTGCCGAAGCGGTGCGGAGGGCGCTACCCGAGGAATTTGTACGGGAGATCGAGGGCCGGGATCCAGACGCCAAGAGGATAAAGAGGATAGAAAGCGGGTTCGGACTCGAGGGCTACGAGGCCCCGGATGAGGTGTGGTACGCTAGGAGCAGAGCAGCTCTGACGAACGAAGGGACTCCGGTGCAGATAGAGGATGGGGAGGAGAGGTATTTGATTGAGGACAAGAGGGTGGAGCAAGGGGATAGTGGGAGCGCTATTGGTGATAATGATGGGGGCATATTACCGCGGTCGACGCTGGCGGTGTTGCAGAGTTATTCATCGCAGCATCATGGGAAGGGGTTTATGGCGGCAAAGCCGGTGGAGAAGAGGGCGGCGCCGTTGGTGGCGTATGGGAGCGACGATGAGAGTGACTGAGAGGGATTTCGTGGTTGGAGGAGTTTGTAGTATAGCGGTTTTGGTGCAATATGATATCCCCGGATTTGCTGGTTGAGAGATCTGGAAACAATTGAGAAGCCAGCTAGAGGTTTTTTAATGATATTAAGAGTCTTTTAAACGCGAGACTGCTAGTGATACACGTATAGTGTACACCAATGCTTAGTAACCCCATCAAACCTCAATGCGAGCTACTTACGGCTACAACATCCCCCCAAGCCTCACACAACCCCCGCCCTCTCCATCGCCCCCCGAAACATCTCCCGACACCTCACCCTCGCCCCCAATCGCGCACACAACAAAAAGGCTCCACTCAGCTTCCGATGCAAACTATACGTCTCCTCGGGCGGCGGCGCCAGCCTCTCCCTCACCATCACCGGAATCAACCCCCGCACGCGCTCCGTAATCGTCTGATCCCGGAAATCGTACACCTCAGGCGAAGTCTCCATGAACGGCTCGGCGAGCGTCAGCATGGACGAGATGTGTGCGTTGAGCATGGCCTTTGACTCGTGGCCGGTGAGGTAGCCGAGCTGGATGCTGAGGGCGCGGCAGGTGGGGCGGTCGTTGCGGGAGGCGGCGAGAAGGACGCGGGTGTAGGGATCGACGAAGGAGTCTGGGAAATCGCGAGAGGCGCCGAAGTCGAGGAGTTCGAGTTTTTGGGTGGCGGGGTTGAAGAGGAAATTTGTCCAATTGGGGTCTGTTTGCATGAACTTGAACTCGGTGATTTCGCGTAGGCAGAGCCGGAGAATTTGGGTGCCGATCCAGTCTTTTTGGTCCTGGGTGAGTTTTTGCGCTTTGGTGACGCCAATGCCTTCCATGTAGTCCATGGTTAAGACTTGGGGGCCGGAGGCGGAGTCGTGGATAGATGGGACGACGAAGACGTCGGTTTGGTCGTGGAGGAGGCGTTGAAATCGTTTCCCGCATTCGGCTTCGCGGATATAGTCGCATTCCCAGGCAAGTTCGATGCGGGCGTTTGCGATGGTCTTGTCGAGGTAGAGACCTTTTGGTAACAGGCGAGAGGCGGTTAGGAGGATAGCAAGGTTGCTCAAGTCCGAGTCGATCGAGTTGGCTACACCCGGATATTGGACTTTGACTGCTACTCGACTGCCAGTTGATTTTAAGACAGCGCTGTGAACTTGTCCTATCGAGGCTGCTGCCATGGGCTTTTCGTCAAAGGACGAGAAAAGCTCACGCCAGTCTGAGCCGAGATTGCTAGCAAGCACTTTATTTCGCTGTGACGGGGGCATATAGTCTGCGCTGTCTTGGACTCGTTGCAAAACTTCGTTGATTGGTGCAGGAAGCATTTTAGAATCTGAGATGAGAGGTCAACATCATCGAAATCTCAAGAGCTGTGTGTCATGACAGACCCTGAAAGCTCATCATCTGACCCAGCTTGAGTGCAGCTCCTCTCATCCTTGAGAGTTTCGCTACAAGTCTTTCCATATTACCTGCGCTGAGCATCAGAGATCCGCTTGCATGATCGGCAGTTCCAGTAGCTCGACGGAAACTTTCGCCAACGGCGCCAAAGGCCATTGACGTTGCCAGACCCCCGTATTGCCAAATTCGACCAAACCGCGATGACGGGACGCGCGACTCATGCATCTCATATGGAGCTTTTATGGGCTTTGACTCAATTTCTGATGGAGCCTGGAACTGGCTGTCAGTCAATCAGTCAATGCTCCATTCAAAGCGATTTCTGAACGCTTACTGCCGCAGGTACAAAAGCTCCGCTCTCCGAGTCCTTCGCCATGTCTATGGCCAGTTGATGAATTTCCTCGTCGTGAGCCTTTTCGAGGGTTTCTAATTCTTCGGATTTTTCATGACGAGCCTCAGATGGCGAACCCGCTTGTCCTGGCCGCCGCTCACTGAACGATTCCTGGTCCTGATCTTGCGGAGATTTAGTCTGCTCTGTAACGGTCGTAGCTTGTTGGACATGTAGGCCCGACCCTTTCTCTATCTCGCCCAACTTAGGCTTCGCACTGAGCATTCTGGCCACCCTTGGGCTTTGAAATATCTCAGAGTACACATCTTCTGGAAGCTGTTTTTGCTCCGGTACAGCTTGTACCTCAGGAATAACGGGTCCATGATCCTTGGGGATAGACGAGTAGAAGACGTCCTGGTTGATTTGACCATGGTTCGAAAGCTCGTCCCCATTTTGTGTGTCCTCATTAACCTTGGGAAGCTTGACTCGTGGGAGACCCGAAAGCGACTGACTTGTTTTTGGCGAAGGTGTGTGGGAAATATCTTGTCCCTGGACCTCGCTTTTAAATTTAGACGATGCTGCAGCTACAGGCTCAGCAGATTCGGATGGAATTTGCTTTTCTGCTTGTCGCTGTAGCTCGGGGGCTCGATTAGCGGGCGATTGTTCCACTTCTTTAGCAAGATCAGGTATGCTTGTCCTATCGGAAGAAGCTGACTCTAAGGTGTTATTGTGACTTGCCTTATCCTCAAACAGTGAGCTCTTCGGAGTTTCTGTTCGCGACACATTTGAGAAAACATCTTGTGGTTGGAACACGTTGTTATCAGCATCCGTGGGAGGTATTGACCCATCCAGTAGGGGATATCTTTTAGCTTTCTCTTGCTTTACGCCAAATTCGCCTTCTGGTGGCGGATCAGCGGTAGAGTTTCCCTCTGATCTCTGATAGAAGTGATCCTGCTCGAGGCCTTGTTTCTTTACAAGTGTTTTATCCACTCCTTGAATGCTTTCTTGACCCGGTATGGAGTTCTTATAATCAGAACTACTTCCACGGGGTGTTTGAGTAGAATATGTGGGACCAGGGCTGTTGAAACGCTCTGAAAGCGCCGATGCAGCCTTTACAGTGAGAGTAACTCTATCGGTTTGATTCTTGACGACTTTGACCAAAGAAGAGGTTCTGCTATACTTCTCCCATTGGTGCCGGCGAAGTGTGACATACTTGGAAGCCACACCACGGGAGGCCTTATATATGGCTGCTGCATCTAGAAGTCGTCGTCCGCTCATTGCAATCGCAAGTCTTAGCAAGCTAAGACAAACCTGCCGAAATATCCATACCTGTGTTTGGGTCACTTCAATAACCACCGCATTCCCTTGTACTGCCGCTGGACCGCATATCTTCATCACCAGGTGTTGATGATGGTTGAAGAAGCATGACTTCAGCACCAGGGCCACATGGAACGGAAGGAGCCGCGCCGGGATCTTTCTCACCAGGTTTCAGCCTCACAGCCTCGAACAACCGCCACAACTCTCTGAATACTCCCAAGGTAGTACCCAACATTCGTTCAATGCCCTTACAACCTATGGGAGAGCTTTGCACTTCCTGACCTGCTTCACGAAGAACATGCGACGATACCCTATCCATTAAGTACCAGTGACGGCATTGTCCCTGGCTTCCCGGACAGGACTTTGGGGCCGGCCTCCACTTCTTTGAGCAGGAGAGCTATTAAGGAAGAGCAGGCGGGCCTACTCTCACTCCATTATTAAATGCTATTCCCCAAGTTCACCGCCCTTCAATCGCGTTTCGTCGCCTCCTTCGCCGCCTCTCTAGTCCTTCTGCTACTTTACCTAGCCTTTTCTAATCCACATCTTGCCTCTGCAGCCAACGCAGACTCGATAGCGCATGAAGACCACAATCATCCTCGATTACTGGAGCTTCTACATCAGTCAGAGCCGTTCGATGCGTCGTCATCAGAGAATGGATTAGAAGGGGAAAATTATACGCCGGAGTTTGCCGGGATTGACCGGAGTATTATCGGGAGAGCAGAGGCTACTATTCAAGAACTGGGCAACAATGCTCCTGGCAAGAGTAACATTAATGGAGGTCAGACTCAATACTGGACGTTTCCGAATAAGACGATCTGGGGACCATTCTCGCCACAGACGCCGGGGCTTCCATCGAATATCTCCAAGCGCGATACTCAGGTCGTGCAACTGACGGAGAATATCAATGATGAAGAGAAGGTTGTGGAATTGGCCAAGAGGCAAAACAGCGCTACAAATACTCGAAGAATATACCTCAGCGTGAACACCTGTGATCAGCCTCATGCCAATGAACCCAACCCAAATGTAGCTCCGCCGCCATTGGAGCTCTACATCTCTAAAAAGCCGACGAATCAGAAGCCCGATAATAATACCAATGACGGAATTGTCTCTATTGACGGTGGATGCGGTGAAACTATTTTTGACGCTACAAGTAATGTCTGGTTCTCAGTCTCTGCGCCGCAGAGCTCGAGTTTTAGTGGCAACTACAACTATGAACTCACAGCTTCTATCGATGCGCTTTATGCATCGTGCAATGGCACTAGTAGCTTTAATTTCACAGTCATTGACAGCGATACTACTTCGGCTTTGCTTTACTCCTCTATTTTCTCAAATCCAAATACATCAGACCCTGTGTACCAAGTTGAGTCCCAAGCTTGGATGAACGGTCCGCCTCGATTCAGCGTGTATGCGTATAATCAAGACGATCCAACTGTTCTCGGGCTTCATAGGTCGGTATGTGGCCTTAAAAACCACGCCCAGATACAAGGCAATCTGCAAGGGAAGAATGCCTCGAATGTGGACACTGATATGACAAAGAGAGGTGATGGATTCCCGAAACAGGAGTTTTTCCTCAAGAATCTAAATGGTACTTCTGCTTATTACGCCATCATCGGCATAGATGGCAATTCTACCTCGTCAGGGGGTGGCGTCGTGGGCGGAGGGGGTACTGTGTGGAATCCCGTAAACTTCACCACCAAATCTGGTATGCTTTAGCCCCTCCTCTCCTATACCAGTCCGCTCCAATCTAACCAACAACTCCATCTTACAGATAATAATTGCCAAATCATATACAACCTCCCATTCTGCTCTCAAGTCGCTTATGCCGTTCCCTCCAACCCAAAGGTCACCAACCTCACCGCCATCTACGACTACTTCGCCCAGGCTGCCTACAAGAACTTCACCTTCTCTCTCCAGCAGATTCCTTGCAACACAACCTCCACAGCACAATACTCCCTTGCGCGAACCTGTGATGATTGTGATCGTGCGTACAAGCAATGGCTTTGTGCCGTTGCGATTCCGCGCTGCGAGGACTTTTCCTCAAGAAAACCCTACCTACAACCTCGCGCCGTCGCCTCGCCCTTTATCAATGGCTCTACCGGCAATGGCCCGGAGTTTAGTAACGAGAACCAAAATCGCTGGTACTCAAATCAGTCGCGCAACTGGATCATTGATGCACAGATCAATGCGGGGCCCTACAAGGAAGTCCTGCCCTGCATCGATTTGTGTTATAATCTTGTGCAGAGCTGTCCAGCGGCGTTGGGTTTCGCTTGTCCGTTGGAAGGTCATGGCATGCATTACAGCTACGGGCAACGCTCGGAGCCGCATTGCAATAGTCTAGGGATGTTGCAGAACGCTGTAGGATTGGCAGGGGTGAATACCCGCGACATGCTTTTTGCTATAACGGTGACTCTGATATTTAGTGTGCTTTTCTAATGTTGGATGCAAGGCGTCTGGATAGAGGACGTGGGCTGGTCTTGGAAGGTGTTCATCTAAGATGTATACGGCGGCGGGAGTATGGGCAAAACTCTGCCGGGGGGCTTTACCTTCTAGCTAAACCGCAATGACTGACGGGACCCTTGGTGGTGTATGGGGCAGGAAGGGCGACACTTGTGAGCGCGATGATGGTCTTTAGGAAATCGAGGTTGTATAGAAACTGGAGGCATTATGATTACAGGAATCTGGCTTTTTATATACGATTATCAAGAGTGGTTGTCATTCTGCTTCTGGATCTCCGCATGCACTTGTCGTGTGGTCAATATACAACATAGATCAAGCATCACGGACATAACTCACCCCTTCTTCCATCCGATCAAGTCCCCAGCTCGCTCCCCTCCCCGTCACCAGTGTCTCTATTCACGAGTTGAAAATCCTCGAATAAATAACCTCATGCCTCCCCAGCCACAAATCCACCCCCGGAACCCCTTGCCCCGCGTCCTCCACCTCAATCCGCCCCCCAACCCTCAACCCCCTCTCCACCTCCTCCTTCAACCACCCCCCACCCAGAATCCCCTGCGCAGCATAGGGCCCCATTACCCCCTTCCTCACCCCTGCGCTCACAACCGCTTTCGCGTGGTTGAACAAGAATGTATAAGCGGATTCATGCTCTAAAACCCCCATAGCGCGCGTTACGACGGCCCAGAGAGGCGCAAAATGACCACTAACCACCTCTACCTCTATATCCTCGACTGCAGACCCCGGTGCAGACCTTAGAGCCGAACCGAACGCCTCCAACGCCGCCACCGCTTCCTCCGCCCCGGGCACCGTGGTGCCGCGGAACGCCCGCTCCCAAAGCGTGAGCAGGGCTCTTCCCTGCGCTACACTTGCTCTTCTTGCCACGGGGCACAACGTACAAGCGTCTAGTTCCGCATCGAGGGAAGACAGGGCTAAGGGCGTGCGGTAGGCGGCGAGGAGGTAGGGAAGCGTTGTCGTAGCGAGGGAGTGGAGGGAGAGCGAGAGAAAAGCGGGAAGAGGGTTACTCCGATGGGGTTGCTGTGGGTGGTGCGCGAGGTAAGATTCTAAACCGCTGGAGAAAGCGAAGGAGCCGAGGGGGAGGGCGGAGTCGGAGAGGAGGAGGAGGGGGTGGAGTGGGGTTAGGGGGGATGCGGGGGCGGGGGCCGGGGTGGGGGAGGGAGCGCGGGCTAGTTTGGCGCGGGCATTGCTGAGTTGGGTTTCGAGACGAGCGATCTCGGCTTTCAGAGATTGCTCGTGGGGAGTGGGGGTGGTCATCGGGATATCATCGTGGGGTTGGAGAACTTTATTTCTGGGATTCAAGACGGAGCCTGAGGATCGCGCTATCGCGGCTACAAATGGCAGCCTTAGGTTTCCTCCCAGATTCCATCTCCACATCTCCCGCCCTCTGATCTACATAGAGAATAGATTGATATAACCTCATAGCTTGTGTCCTTCTCGTGATTTCCATGTAATGCCGCTAAAACTCCGCCGCTTGAAACATTTGAGGAAGTGTAACCCATTAGATACCTGAACTTCCAATTCTACGTTCCCCTCCTTTCAGTCAAATCGATCCTTTTCATTGCACTACGATTTCTTCTAGTGATCGTAGTGGCAATGCAGCGAAAAGGAACACTAGCAACAAAGATGGGTGAATCCTTAGAGCAGAAAAAGTCGAAGAATTCAGTATGAGGCGCGATAAAAACTCAGGTCTTATGTCCTCTCTCCACGTTCTACTGCCACAATATCAATTTCCTCCTGTCAATGGGGCGAAAATCTCTCCTGCATCTTGTTTTTCATCAACCTTCACCTGTCGTCACCCTTGGGATTGGACTCTCATCACGCACCTCTTGACAAAGAGGTGCAGGGAAGATCAGCGCAGGTGTAGTCATTGACAATCCAATTGAGAATGGCACTTACTATCGGACAAATCCTCAAAGGACGAAAAGGAACGTATCGACTGGTGGAAGCGCTCAAGGCTTCCACAGTCTTCAAAGCCGAAATTTTACCAGTTTCATCTACCAAAGCAGGCTTGTATAGCTTAATGCATGTGCTTGGATGATGTATTTACTCACTTATACCTAGAGTCGTGGTAAAGACGGAGACGGGTCCCAAGATAACAGGTTTGAAGCGCGAGCTTTTTACCCATCGGCTCCCCGCTATTGCATCGTGTGGATACATTCGAAGTGTGTACGATGTCATTGGACCCGAAGAAGACAGTGCAGAAGTAGAGAATATATCGACGATCAAAGATCCGCTGTGTTTGGTCCTTGAATGGATGGAGCATGATCTACGAACGGTACGATCTGACCATTTCCGACAAAACTCGGCCCTTCCTAAGATCATAGCCAAACCGGTCTTGTCAGCACTAGCACTCATGAAATTGCAGTATAACGGAATGCATACTGGTCAGTTTCCCGCCCCTTATTAGCAACGCATATATGGCTAAACGATTGGATATCATCGACGGGCCTTCTCCGGTAGTCAAAGTAGGCGACTTAGGGAATGGTGAGTATTTGCTCGACTAACTCCTTCCGACAGCGCTTACTCTGCAGCGTTACAGGAAGGCCCCAACAAGATACGCGTCCAGAGTCTTCCTAGGGCCCCCGAGGTATGGCGGGATCTGCATTGTTGGCATTCTTCAGATGTATGGTCGCTCGGGGTCACGATTAGTCGTATGCCATCCTTCATGATCTCAGCTAATCGAGAAGTTGGCACACTGGTTATCTCGATATCCCGTTTTCGGGGCCAATGACAAGATAGTCGAAGGACTTACTGAAGCATGGTGCATTGCCAAGATCCGACGTCTGATTGGCCCATTGCACCCACCTGTCAACAATTCAGATTATCAGAAAGAGTTCAGCCTCGCTGAAATTCTCGAGTCAATCACAATTGAGCATCCAGACACCAAGCTGGAAACACATCTTACCAAAGTAGGCACCTTGCGCCAGGAACTCGAGAAGTTGCCAGGCCCAAAGGTGTCACCAAAATTGATAGAATTCATCGAATACTTGCTCATCGTCGATCACACGAAGAGACCAACAGCCGTGGAAGCTCTACAACATCCTTACTTGCAATATTTATCGTATAGAAACATCTGCAGGTGTTTATTTAGCGTAGGGTTCTCTTGTTAACAACCTCGATAGACTGAACCAAAGCTCAATGCTACCTTGCCTGGTACATAACCGTAGAGCACATGACATATGTTGTTGTCGAGGATGTTTCAGCAATAAAGCGATGTGACGGTTTTTTCAAAATTCTCCAGTGAAAATTACGTTGAAACCAAATCACATTCCACTATACCACCTCGTATCTTGTGACTCATTTGTGAGATCCCAGCAGGAGACCCATCAATTCCCTCGCAATTCTACACCCCATATCTATATCTGCATGTTTACGCTGCGCTATCGTAAAAGTTACGTCGAATTGCCTACCTGATAATATCACCTGGGACTTTTTGACTTATGGTTTTACGGAATTCTTCTTACTCCTTCTCGATAGACAGTACTTGTAACTCCTGATTCAACTCATATTCAGCATGCGTCTTCTACCGTCCCCAAGGACAACAAGGCACCAATCACCAAGAACCTAGCTCGCCAATTACCGCAATCTTGCCTTCATAGCCTCACACAGACGGCACTTCTCGTCTCCCAAGACTAATCCTACCACCACCAAAGACCACAGCCCTCAAAACTTGCCCAACGCTAATACCAAACCTGCTGAGTCTCAACCGTCGAATCCGTCGTATCCGGCCTTCAGCTTGAAAGATCTAGATATGAAGCGTGGAGCCAAATTCGTCGTAATAGCATGTCTATCGGTGCTCGGAACGATAGAGACGGTCTTCTGGGCAAAGGTGGTCTGAGCTAAGCATTCGCCGCCAGTAGAGGAAGAGCTCGAGTGAGATGGGGGCTGTTTATAGGGTGGTTTCAGGCTCTGTGGTCTGGGATGTGACGCATCTAGATAGCCAGTAGTGCCGATCGTAGTGGGAGGACTGTAACCAATCCAGAGCATTGATTTGAATTTCGAGATATCTACGTGAATTTGATATTTTCTAGAAGCTCTAAAGGTCCTGGTGTTTGTTTCATGGATTTTGCCGAATCGGGCCTAGTCACACGGCGGCTGGCAGGCGTGACAAGTGCAACCATTCGGTCTCTCTGCTTTACGAAGTTCTCGATGAGAATGATATAGACAAATCGTCTAACAATCTGTCGACGTGTCATCTACTACGTATGTTTCAAATCTTGGCAGCAGGCTCGCCGAGCGGCACAGTAGTTAAACTACTGTGTACCTAATCTTACTGTTGAGAACCATGTCGATTTGGTACTATGCAAATAGGCAGCAACTGTTGTTATAGAAAAGACCTATCGACCTGTCATTCCTCTGTTCGACCAGATGTCATCCGGTGGAAATTACTTGTAAGCATGAATGAAATATCATCATGTTCTCCCTCATTGGACAATTCGTTTGGTCCATACGCAGGCAATTGTCGTGGCGGCTTTGACTTCACACTACTTTTCGAAGAGACGATCCTATCAATCCCACTTCTGGCTATCTTCATCTTAATCCTCCCGTTTCGAACACTGCAGTTGTATAAGAATGAGAAGAAAGTTGTGCGCAGTCCTCTGCAACTATATAAATTAGTGTGAAAGCCTTTGTTCAATTCCACCCCAAGCGATGCTATAGTGCTGATCTTGCAAAACAAATATAGGCATCCACTGTTTGTCTTTCAATCTTCCAGCTTGCGTTGCTTGTTCTATGGGCCAGAGCTTCTCCAGATTCTATCCACCGAACCCGAGCTTCTCTTCCTAATGCCGCTCTCGTGTTCATCGTTTCTATTGGGCTTTGCTTGCTCTCTTACGGTGAACATGTGTTCTCGATACGCCCTTCGTTCGTTCTTGATATCTACCTCTTTCTGTCGATCATTTTCGACGTCGCGCGAGCCAGAACACTGTGGTTGATTGGTTTGGATCGTACCATTCCTATAATTTTCACCTCTTCGATTGCGTTGAAGTCTGTCATGATATTGTTGGAATCTACAGAGAAAAGGACGATTTTGAAACCACTTTATAAAGGGTACCCTTTAGAGGCTACAAGTGGAGTCTTCAGTCGTAGCATATTCTGGTGGTTAAGTTCGCTTTTCTTGCAAGGGTACCGAAAAGTGCTCTACTTGGGCGATCTGTTTCCGCTTGACAGAGAACTATATTCGGAATCGTTGTATGAACGACTTCAATTCGCTTGGGCCAATGGTATGTATCTTCGAGATGCCTCTAGAGAGAAATGTAGGAGTACTAAGGCCCAACCTAGTGGGCGATAAGAAGCCTGATGGTAAACTATTTAATACCACACTTGGGGTTCTGAAGTGGCACCTGCTAGCTGCGGCATTCCCAAGACTTTGCTTTCTTGGCTTCAGCTTTGCTCAACCGTTCCTGATTAACAGAGCTATTCTCTTTGCCAGTTCACCTGACACTCCGGAGAACAGAAATGTTGGCTATGGTCTGATTGGGGCTTACGTCTTGGTTTATGTTGGCTTAGCGGTAAGGCTCAAGCGTTACATAGTACAAGTGAATCTGCTGATAGATGAATTCAAGATTTCGAATGTTCAGTATGAGTACAGGATGTATCGCGCAGCAACCTTAATGAGAGGATGTCTCATTCCGTGCATCTACAATAAGACATTAGTCTTGGAAACTTCTGAAGTCAATCCAGCAGCTGCCTTGACCTTAATTAGCACGGATATAGAAACGATAAAAGATGGCATTGTCCAATTACACGAGATATGGGCAAGTCCGATTGAGATCGCTCTGGCAATTTATCTGCTCAAGCGACAGTTGGGCGCAGCAAGCAGCGTACCCGCTGCGTTCGCGATAAGTACGATACTCCTTCGCTTGTATACCTAATCTCTGACCTTAATCCCCTAGTTGCAATTGCCGCTACTATTGGTGTCGCTGTCTTCATGGGCAAGGCTCAAGCAAAATGGATTCAGGCATCCCAAGAAAGGGTTGCGAGAACAGCGGCTACTATTGGCAGCATCAAATGGATCAAGTTATCTGGCTTGACAGATAGTGCCTTCTCTATCATTCGTCATCTAAGGATTCATGAATTGGAGTTGTCGAGAAGATTCCGGGTTCTTCTAATGTGGGTTGTGGCTTTCTGTGAGTGCCCCTACCATCTATACAACCAAAAAAGACGGCTCAAACTAACGGGATACAAAGCTTCTATGACTCCCATCATTAGTCCTGTGCTGACCTTCATAACGTTTACCGGTCTCGCTCTCAGGCATAACAATGCCTTGGACATTTCGACCGCATTTACATCGCTCTCCCTGCTGACACTCCTTTACAAGCCTCTCGCTCTGGTTATCGGAGTTCTTCCCTTGATTGCGAGCGCTATGGCTTGTTTTACGAGGATCCAAGCATACCTCAATAAGCCATCATGGGAAGATACCAGAATACTTCGTTTGATATCACCTTCTTCTAAGGACGACCAAGTCTGGTCTGCGCCGCCTTCCACGGGCAATCGGATTGAATTGGTGCAGATGGACAAAGGGTATCAAGATGCGATTGCAACAATGCATGGAAGATTCCAATGGAGCAAAAATACGGAAAATTTTATCGACATATCGGAGTTCAAGATTCGACGACAAACCTTCACTCTCCTCTTAGGTCCTGTGGGTTGTGGAAAATCGACTGTACTGAAGGGTTTACTCGGCGAACTGCCGGGCTTTGAAGGATCAATAAATGTGGCTTCTCGAGGGATGGCTTTCTGCGACCAAGTCCCTTGGCTGCCCAATGGGACCTTCCGTGACATCATCCTAGGGAAATCTAGGTTTGATCAAGTATGGTATCAAAGTGTGATTTCCGCCTGTGCTCTGGAGGAGGATCTAAGGCAATGGCCACAAGGCGACCAGTCAGTAATAGGAAGCAAAGGAACTACTCTTAGTGGAGGTCAAAAACATCGAACAGTTAGTGTTTAAAATTTTGAAGCGGAATTGCTGTGGACTTACTGATAATACAGGCTTTGGCGAGAGCAGTATACTCGCGAGGAGAACTCATTCTGCTTGATGATGTGCTGAGCGGACTAGATTCTAAGACCGAAAATGCCGTCTTTCACAGCTTACTCGGTCGGGACGGACTGCTTCGTCGTGCTGGCATGACTATTCTTCTAGCTTCTTCTGATGGTAAGTCCTCTCGCCCGGTGGTAAATTTAGAATTAGCTGACACTTTTTTTCTGCTTCGCTAGTTCGTCGTGCATCTTTCGCAGATAACATCATTGTCCTTGGAGAAGACGGCAGGATCTTAGAACAAGGTAGCTTCGACTATTTGGCTTCACGGCCCGGCTATATATCGGACATTGTCTCACAGCAGCCCAAATTGAGTGACCAAAGGAAGACTAAAGTGAATCCTAGTGGAGGCATCTCTTCTTCTCTAACGGGGACAGCCCGCTTGTTGGATGCGGCATTACCGAAGGGAGTAAATCAAGGGGACTTGCATCGCCGCGACGGGGATACTTCTGTTTACAAGTTCTACCTCCAATCTGCAGGCTTGCTATCTCCAGCCATTATTAGCGCCATGATGGTCACTCTAGCCTTCTGTGATGGATTTCCGAGTAGGTAGCACTTCCAGTCGACCATAGCTACCGTGTACTAACGAGCAAGACTTGTGGCTCAAGTGGTGGGCTGAAGACAATGCCAGAGAGCCAAATGCCCACCTTCGTAAATGGCTTGGCGTGTATGTGGCTTTGGGGGTAGGCGCAGCCCTCAGCGTTGTGATTGGAGCTTGGTAGGTCCAAAAGGTTAGACTTTGGTTGAGATTGCTTCGAGCTGAGATGCGTACAGGCAGCTGTTCGTGGTCACGATAACGAAATCTGGGTTATTTTTCCACTCCGCACTTCTTAAAACAGTGTCAAGGTATTGTATTCATGAAACATGAATAAATGGCGATTGACGTTCATTCCAGGGCTCCAATGTCTTTTTTCTCCGCTGTTGATGCGGGCCTGACCATCAACAGGTAGGTCTAAATGAACCTGGAGCCAATAGAAAGAACATGAGCTGAGCAAGAGCACTAGGTTCAGCCAAGACTTGCAACTCATCGATATGGAACTCCCCGCTGCAGCGCTTGGGACAGCAATTGGTAAAGATCCACGCTCCAGATACTCGACCTTTTCACTGAAATAACTTTGAAAGGTCTGGCTTTCTGTGTCGCACAGGCTGTATTGATGTCCATCGCGTCCAAATACATCGCTGTAGCCTTTCCCTGTATAAGCATACTTTTTTACGTTGTTCAACGCTTCTACCTTCGTACCTCGAGACAGATGCGACTCCTAGATATCGAATACAAGGCACCTCTGTACTCGCAATTGATGGAGACTCTGAGCGGTCTGCCTACGATACGAGCATTCCGGTGGCAAGATTACTACGAGAAGCGATTTCTGAATTTCCTCGACGACTCTCAAAGACCGACCTATCTGCTCTACTGCATTCAGCGTTGGCTAAACCTAGCTGTCGACCTTGTCATCGCTGTGATGGCAATAATATTGATCACGGTAACCGTTGAATTGCTTGGGAAAATCAGCCCTGGTTACATGGCTATTGCGTTGCTGAACATCATGAGCTTTGGCATGACGATGAAAACGCTGATAACGTCATGGGTGAATCTGGAGATTTCTATTGGTGCAGTTGCTCGAATCAGAAATTTCATCGATGACACGGAGTCGGAAGACCAAGACTCGGAGCTACAGATGCCCCCTGCGCCTTGGCCGAGTGAAGGCGCTATTGAAATTCGAGATCTTTCTGCTTCTTATCTGTAAGTCTTTGAAACTTTTTCGCAGCCTTTGTTCACTTAACCAAAGCTAATTCCCCATAACCCTTCCAGTCCTTCCAATCCTGTCCTTAAGAACATCTCATTGTCAATCCCCGCCAGGCAGAAGATAGCCATCTGCGGCAGAACCGGAAGGTGAGTCTCCCACCTCGTAATACCCAATACATAACCTACTAATTCTTCCCGTTCCACTTACAGCGGCAAATCCTCCCTCCTCTCCACCCTCCTCCGCCTCCTTCCTATCTCCCAGGGCTCCATTTCCATCGACAACATACCCCTCTCAACCATCCCCCACGAGCACGTGCGTTCCTCTCTCGTAGCTGTCCCGCAAGAACCGTACATCTTCGACGGCAGCGTGCGACTAAACGCGGATCCCACAACCTCAGTAACTGACGAGGAAATCGTGCTCGCACTGCAGAAAGTTGAATTGTGGGATGTCATTGAGGGGAGAGGAGGGCTGGATGCAGAGATGGAGGAGCTGAACCTATCACAGGGGCAGAGGCAGCTGTTTAGTCTCGCGAGAGCAGTTTTGAGGAAGGGGAAGGTGTTGCTTTTAGATGAGGTAATGAGCAGGTTGGTATACTCCTTTTTCCTCTTTAACCCCTTGCAAAACCCCCATCCCACAGCCCCAGTCCCCAAATCTACCAAAACTAACACCGCCCTGCCCACCAAAGCCTCGACGCCCCCACCACCACCCTCGTCCAAACCCTCATAACCACCCACTTCGCCAACTGCACCATCATAGCCATCGCGCACAAACTCGACACCATCCTCGACTTCGACAAAGTCGCCGTGCTGGACCATGGCGCTGTAGTGGGGTTTGACCAGCCGAGGACGTTGCTGGCGAGAGATGATTCGGTGTTTCGGCGGATGTATGAGTGGGGTTGGGGGGGATGAGTAGGGGGGAGTGAGGGAAGAGGGAATGGCGAACGAGCAAGATAAACTCTTCTCTATTTTCTAGTGTTGTATCATAAACTCTCCCCACAACCATATCCTATCGAAATAGCTATAATGTATATACCCCCATTCACCTCAAAACCCCCTGTCTCGATACCCGAAACACCCCCACCATCATCGCCCGCAATGTTGCGACCATACCAATCCCACTCTGCGAGAGCGCAGGAGACGAACGAATAGCGATTGAGAGCTCCGCGGAAGAGAGAGGATGTACAGTATGAGGGGGAAACGGCAGTTTGCACACCCGCACGCAGCACATAAGAAACGCAAGCAGTAACGAACCTCTGTAAAAAAAAAAAAAGGGAAAATCAAAACAATTAAACCTCACTCGAGTCAGATTCACCCCCGCAAATACCTTCGAAACCACAACTGCCCTGCGAGCGTGTCCTATATCAACAACGGCCCTATGGTTGATTTTACAGCTTAGCTAAATCTCATAAATGAAGCGTAGGTATTTGGAATTCCAAAGACCGCTCTTAGCACCTCCGTATCTACATATCACTCATAATCCTTGTGAAGTGTGCATCGCAAAAATAAAATCCCGCTTCCCATACTCATTGAAGCTTTTTGGAAGCTTTGTGGGGATTTGTGTGTTGAGGGTAAGGTGGGGAGGTGGGGGTGAGGGGTGAGAGTGGGAAGAGGAAGGTGAGGGTGAGGGTGAGGGTGGGGAGGGGATAGGGAGGAGACGGTAGGAATTTGTGTACTGAGGGGGGTTTTGAGAAATGGACGAGGCGGGAATGCGGCGTGTCAGGGGCGGGAAAGCAAGTAGGGCAGATAGGTATTGTTGTCGGTTTCGAGGAATGTACAAAGTCGTGCAAGCTACATTATCCTCGACCTTCGACTTCGGCGTTTAATCACGGCTGGTATGCTGACGGACAAGACGGTAGGTGGAAACGTTGGTGTAGATTTTGCTTTTGCGAGATATGTACAGATGCAAGAGTCGCAGATCAAGTATCGCTAGTCGAATAGATCCAAAAACAGAGGGTCTTACGAGGAGATCAACTTCTCCGTCGCTTCTAGTAGGATGTCCGCTATGTAGCTCGTTAGTACACTTATTTCTCAACCTCAAAGACCGTAGGGAGGGAAAAACTCACCATGATGCCTCTGGAAAATCAGCATCGGCCTCAGCCTAACCGCCCTCTCCCCACTCCCCCCAATATTCACTCCCTGCCCCTTGGCCTTCTTCAAAAACTCGTCCCTCCTCGGGCTATCCCACGCAATAAACGTGCCCTGTCCCTTTCCTCTCAGATTCTGAATTTCATGTGGGTACTGCTGCGCCAATCTCTCCAACCCACTGTACAAATACTCGCCCACCTGCGCTGTATTCTCGACCAAGTTGAGGCGCTCGATTTCCTGGATGATAGCTCGGAAGAGGATGGCGCGCGCGGGGTCGCCCATCCAGGTGTTGAACTGGCGGTAAGGCTTGTTGGGGCGGAGATCGGGGTTGCCAAAGTAGTAGCCGGCGGTCTGGGCTTTCTTGGAGAAGGTGACCATATCTGGGGGCTCGGCCATGTTCCAATGCTCATGAGCCCAGAATTTGCCGGTGGCGCCGACGCCGGTCTGGACTTCGTCGACGATGAAGAGAACATTGTGGCGTCTTGTAATCTCGCGTAGACCGCGGAAGAAAGCTGGAGAGGCGTGGTTGTCGCCACCTTCGGACTGGACGGGTTCGACGACGACAGCGCAGACCGGGTTGTGGAAGTTCTTGATGAGATCTTCTGTTTCGGCAAGGCAGCGTGCTTCTTCGGCCATGTTCTCTTGGGCAAATTCATGGAGGGGGTACTTGAGGTGGGGGAACGAGGCTTGAGGCCAATCGAAGGCGGGGATGTCGAGTTTGTGGATTGGTTTGCTGCGGGTGGTGGAGAGACTACCGAAGAGGCGGCCGTGGAAGGCGGAGCGGAAGGACATAATTGAGAGTTGAGGGGAGCCGGGGGATTGATTGTTCATTGCGGAGGAAATGTCTTCGGCGCTGAACTCCGCGTCTGGGCGGCCACCACGTTCTTGCATTCGGCGCCACATGAAGGCGGCCTTATATGCGGTTTCGTTAGCGTCGGAGCCGGCCATGGCTGTGAAGACCTGGTTCAGGCCTTTGGGTGCCACTTTGAGGATTCCAGTCTCGAGGATGGATGCCCAGTCATGCTGTGGGAAGTTGCCTAGCGCCGGGCGGTTGATAATGGCGCTGGCCATCTCTGGTGATGTTGCTGCTGCAAGCAAAGTCGGGTTGCTGTAGCCCACCGGAATAGAAGCGATCTGGGCGTATACATCCAACAGGACGTTGCCATCCAGATCAGCAATATAGTTTCCAAAGCTGTTTTGATAGTTGGCAATCATATTCAGACTCCTCGTGTCGAACACTCTGTCCAAATTCTCAATCGCCTTCTTGCTTATTGGCCCAGGGATTGCTGTCCGTACCGTTGGTGCATGGGGCTCATTTGGGAAAAGTGGTTCTTCGTGATTCGATGCATCAGGCATCATCGCGGTTGCAGCATTGGCTGCGGGTCTGGCGGTGGTCGTGACTGAACGGGGTGCGAAGCACCGCGTAGCACTGAGTCGAGTAAGAGGGCGGAGGCGGGACGTTGTTCGGAGAAGAGATGCCATATTGCCCGAGAACAAGGGGTTCAAGACTCTTTGATCTTCGACGAGATAGGTGCCACTTTGGTGCTTTAATTGGATTTTGGAGCCAGTGGGCAGTAAGAAGCCCTCCAGCAAATTGTGTTGATAAGATGCGGGGTTAACCCTCGACAGTGATGAGTGAATAGAAGGCTGTCTTTCGATATATCGCCGGTCAATCCAAGTTCGTTATCCAGTGGAAGCACAAATCGCGTTTGCTTCAAGCAAGTATGTTGTTCGACACTTCTCCAAGTGTTGGTGGTGTTGGTGTTGGAGACGGTGAGGATTGGAGGGGCAGAACTTGAAATCCGGGGATTATTTCAAACTTAACCGGCTTTTTGGCCACGCGAATTCGCCACCCGATCTAGTGCGAATGAAGCAAGTCCAACCTTTCATGGTACTGTAATCGCTTTCACGGTTGAGTTGCCAGTCACTTCACTTGGGATACGTAGATAGTAAATATGATATGCATTGTTTATCTTGTCTTGTAAGTTCCTCGGTCAATGCAAGCTGTATGACTACTAAAGTGCTGCGTAGTGCAGCATGAATCGCCGTCACGGTTGAAGTCGCCGTTCCCAGAAGCTAATGCTCTTGTGTCTCCTCTACGAGACACCCACCCTCCACTCTCTACCCTAAGGTACTTATAATACACAAGTTCACGCCACATCGTGCACTTGAAGCTGCTGCACCCGTACCAAATTGACTCCGGCGAATGATCGCCCTCGCTCGCTGTCCCGTTCGCTATCAGATTCCATCGGTGTCACATCAGATGCGTTGACTAGACTCGGGCTTGGAGCGCTGTCCGACATATCCGTTACAACGCTCTCCCTGCTTTGGGCGACATCAAAGCTCTCCGCTAGTTGTCGTGGGCCTATGTCGTCCATCATCGAGTCCTTGAAGGGAGTTTGACCTTCCTCTGGACTGACGTTATTCGAGGCTTGCTCAAAATTGCCATGTGCTCGGGTTTCCACGCTGTCCATCATCATCTCGTCCGCTGAGGCAGCAAGCTTTGAAGGTGTAGCTTGATCTGAAGAAGTAGCTTCGCCCGGTGGCGGCGGCGGTGGAGGCGGAAAGGGCGGCGTTGCTGATCTGGGACGTTTGCTCGGCGTTGCTTCATCATCATCATCATCGCCCAAGTTAACACTATTGGAATCGTTGTCGTTTCCTCTCTTTCGCTTGAGACCTTCGCCGTTGGTCATCTGGTCCGTTGGCGTGGCTGGGTTTATAAGATCCTCTCTCTCCTTTTCGGGATCATCTTCTGACATTTCCATGCCTTTTTCTCCATCACTCTCATTGGGCTCCTTCTTGAGTGTTGGCGTAATTACTCGAGTAGGCGATGCTGCTATCTCGCCTTCTTTGTCTTTCGGCTCCACCTTTTTCTTTTCATATTCGATTTGCTTGGCGACAGCTTTGTCGAAGAACTCTTTAGCAAACTTCTTCACGTGCTTCTCTTGCCTAGATGAAATCTGAGAAGGATCTTCGACGCGGTGATTCTTGAAATCCGAGTTCACAAGCTTTTTTGAAAGCTACGGGAGATGAAAAGTCAGCACTAGTTTTCGCCCCTTTTTCTCTTGATCAATAGCGGACATACCTCTTTCGCAAGTCGCTTCAGTTCTTCCTTAGGCAGTTTTGACTTGAATTTGTCCACTACATGCTTAATGTGCGGGAATAGCTAGGTCTTTGTCAGTCCTTTAGGCTAAAATTGACTATAAAGGTCACTCTCACAGTGTTTTCGTAGAGTTTCTTTTGTTTATCTTCGCTATATGTCCTCCACTTGTCTTTACCGCCCTTGTGTTCCTTTTTCGACTGAGCAGATACTGGCTGTGGGGTCGTTGAGGCAGATGCCATAGCTTTTGGAGTGTTTGCTTTGCCGTTGGTGATTTGGTTGATGATGTCCTCTAAAGCTTTGTTTCCTGGAACTGCCTTGGGAGGAGGTGGTGGCGGCGCTTGCGCTTGCGCTGCAGGCATCGTGGGTCTAGTCCATGTACTTGCACCTGTCGCATTGTAGTAATAGGTACTGCCCCCAGATGTGGCCGAGAACCAGCCAGGAGGCAAAGCGTTGTAAGGTCTGGGTCTATAGGGAGGCCGTGGGGTATTGTAGAAAGAGGTATTTCGTTGCGAAACGGTGCCACGAGGAACACTTGGTGCTGCCGGGCCTCGAGGGGCGTCAATAGACTTGGATCTTGACCTAGATTTTGATCGTGATCGTGACCTCGAGCGCCCTTTTCGTTCTCTGTGACTAGAATCCCGTCGAGCGAGACGGTCAGGTTTGTCCGGAACGGCGGTACCGTTGACCTCGCGCTTTCGGCGAGGTATCCGATAACCTACTTCAAGAGTACTCCACTCTATTAGAAGAGCTTCCGCCTGTGATTGGACTCGCTCATCGCCACAACCCTTTAAGCTCTCGACGGTAGTTTCGATTTTCGAATCGCTGATCTTATTCCGTGTCAGACGGGGGAATTGTATAAGGATATTCAGGATCTGTAGGACGACATTTGGGTCCTCCTTCCATAGACTCAAGGTTGAATTGAGGATCTGATAACCGTGCATTTTGACAACTCGATTGCGGACTCGTTCATCGTCGCAATGTTGTATTCGACCGAGCAGCTTGACAGCGATCCACTTTTCTTTACATTGCATGAGGGTAGCCATGACTTTGGTGACACCATCTTCATCCAAAGACTTGGGCTGAACGTTGTTGACGTATTCCTCGTCATCTTCTCCGACCTTTTTCTTGCGAGGCTTTTTTGCGACAGCAGTGTCCCATCCGTCACCATCGTTGATACCAAGAGCTTCAATTGTAAGATTTGACAACTTGGTTGCCCGTTCAGTCTGAGTCTTGCCACCAATGAAGCCTGTGCAGTTTGGTTCACCACAGTAGCAAGGCTGTGGGTCGGCTCCATAACGGTCGACGTTGTAATTGAAAACCAATTCTTCGCCAGATTTTATGTTCCGCTCGGCAAATATTCCCATGCGAAGTTTATCACCCACCACCCACTTATCCACGTAACAGTTCGGATTGCAAGAATGATTGCAGAATCTGCCCAGGTTCCCTTTTTTCGTTGCGTCAACAAATTCGCCTTTGGTAAGGGACATGAAATAGAAATGCTTAATGCCCTCTTCGTCATATTGTACCATGCGGCGGCGAAATTGGGCCTCACCAATGACTTCCCCAATGTACTCAAATATGAAATCATTAGGATGTAGGTCAGTGTCAGCTCGTAAACCGTAGCCCTTCTTCTCTGTTGTTATGACGGACACAGATGCAAATTGCTGTCGCTGGAATCGTTGGTTTTGACAGTCGGGGCCGCACCCACAATCACCGAAACACTCAATCTTTGTCGCACGGTTGATACAGTCAGAGTCTTCCCCGCATGCCAGGTTAACTTTGGTCGAAGCATCTGTAGTACCACATCAGGTTCTCAGTCAAGCAGGAGATCAATGTCTAAATGAACTTACCCCACTCATCCGCACAATCGCAGTCCATAGCATGTTCCGTAGAGCCAATAGACTTGTTTGAGTAGGCGCACTCTAGAATCACTTGAAAGCTGCTCTTGGCCTCATCTGTGTGATTAGGATAATCATCAAATAATGGTGCAGGTCTAGACGTGATCTTCTGGGACGAGCTTCGTGAGAGCTTGGGAGGCTTGCCCGGCTCTAGCTTTACAGTAATATCACCACCAATTGTCTCTTCCTTCTTTTCTGAATCCATGTCAGGCGACTGTGCTGAGGTCGTCGATTTCACCGGAGACGATGAAGAAGACTTCAGGGTGAGACTTCTGGGCGTGTTGGTGCCGCCCGTGCTTGATTCTTCCTTGATATCTCCTGCCCTTGTTCTCCCTCGCACCTCCTCCGACCGACTCCCATTTTTCATCTTTACCTCTTAAATATCAGCTCCCACGGTTTTAGACTTCTTTCGTCGTTCGTTGTGCACCGTAATGGGTTGGTATTGGTTGAGAGTGGAGTAAGAATGCGTGGTCAGAACTGTAAGTGGTCTACAGGAAGATGTGAATTTAGCGATGGATGAGCCCGCCCCAATAAGTCACTACGCATGACCCTCTAAGCTACTCCATTGCCAATCGCACAACCTGTAGGTAGCGGCCAGTTTATGAGGTCTGCTGCTTTGTTCTGGGGATTTTTTGCAGATGCAGTTGGTTGTTGTAGTCTTTCACCCGCGGGGAACGGGACTGGGTGGTGATCGAGGATGATGTTGGAGGATGACGGGACAGGTGTTGAGGGGTTGTCATTAAGGGTTATCGCAGGAATTGCAGGAGATAACAATCTAGTAGAGAACGAATAGTGAAGCTCTGCAACGAGATTTGAAAAGCAGAGAAACCTCAAGGGGGCTTCCGCAACATGTGCTAAGGCGCGCTCTGTTCGATAATGAACGTCTTTGAAAACGGCGCAGAACCAGGGGCAAGTTGTCAGCAAGCTCGACGATAAGCAGGATCATCACCTAGGTCTCTGGATGGCTTCGATTGATGTCAGGGTGGGATTCGTAGGATGGTAAGTCACTTTGCGCCTTTCGGCTCGTCAGATTCAAAGGTTCACCTCTCTCTCGGCAAATCCCGAACCATCACACTTAGAATAAGTCTCCCCTCGCTCGTACGGCAAAGCAAACATTCTTCTTAAAGTCCTGATAAATATCTAAGATACAATGAAGGCACCCCAAGCGCCGATCGAAGAACATTGGACGCACATGGCCCATAGAATCAATCGCAAGCAGACGACGCAAAGAATTCTGACCGAAGTGGAATTGCGGTGTGTGAGGGGCTGCTTCATTTGAGTAAAGTACCTACATAGTGTTACATGAAAGGGGCTTCTCGGGGCGACCAACAGTTGAAGATGGCACTCTCATCATATGCAAGCCTTCAGATCTTCTAAATCGTCGACCTCCAAAGAGCCTCTCTCACGGAGTCTGGCCAACTAAGGCAGTCCGCTAGTCATGGGAAATGGCTTCGATGACCGACGTGGCATGATGAGTTGTCCCCGTGGCCTAAACAATGAGCGCACAACAGAGCAAAGGATTATATAGCCCGGCGTAAGGTAGGAAATAGTTGAGAGCATATCAATGCCGAAATCGTCCGCACAACCGTGATACACTCGTCGCTACCATAATTCTGAATGTGCCGGCACTGTGGTGGTGTAGGTTTTCCATCCGAGAGCAGACAATGAACAACAGGGAAAGGTGATGGACAGCTCTGATTGGCTCCGAGACGTTGGCCAGTAGGAAGGCGAGTTGAAGGTATTGGCAGCTGAAAACCAAATCGCTTTAGGGCAAGAACACCTGATCTTCCAAGTTCTGCTTATCATGTTCCCTAGAAAAGGAGGACACGATAAGTAATGTGCCGCCCTCAGCGGGTGTGTTCTTGAAAGGTGGACTGATGGCGGAGATTATATGAATAGAAATGGTGGAATCCCCCCCCAGGCGGGCCCTTAAGCTACTAAAGCTCATGCAACAATCTGCAAGTCTCGCATTGTGCAGCATCTTCCCAGGTGTTGCTTAATTATACCTATTTCCCGGCACTCATAACAATATTTCGCTTTTTCCTTGTTTCATTTCTACCTCCATTCTCTTCTCTTCTTTCTGGCCCTCAGCCTTTCCTGAGAACAGATTCTTTTCAGCCCGTCATGGGCCCCTAACCGCAACTCTCGTTTCTTGCACACTCGTTACGCGTTTTTTCGGGTGATACGCAAGTAATTCATTCAAGCCAAATAGCAACTTTTAATATCTATTCGCCGGGCATTTGACAGGCTGCCACGTTTTGTTGGTAGTTATTGCCGCCGCACGCGCAGTTACTTGATTCCCTAGTTCAGGCCGCTGTAATTGCGAAATGCCCACAGGTGAGCCGCCGTTCAGCGAGGACGAACAGGTATGTCATACTCACTCTCCAGCTACCTCGCTACGGAAAGCCGCTCACAGCCTGGTTGCGGTCGAATCATTGGGGGCAATGAAAAGCTGAATCTAACAAATCACTGTGGTAGCGCTACTTTCTCGCCGAGATCCTCAAGAAGTCTCCGTTAGCACCGCTTCACCTTGCGAAGTTTATTGAAGATGCCGGCATTACACCAAGCTGGAATCAGATGGCTTTACCTCTAGGTGCGAAGATCCTTCCTCATCCAGCGGACTACTTTCCTGCAGTGCAGCTGGATGGGAGCACTCGCTGTTGGGGCTTGCTCTTTTACCAGAAGGTCCATTTTGGAAGCAGTGCGTGAGCTGACCCTGCTCTAATTAGGACGATCTGTTGCGGCATGCGCAGAGACCTTTGAACTCCTCCGTGCACGTTTGGTGTCTGGTTACCCTGCTTCATACCAGCCTGCAGGTCGACCAGATTACCAAGCTCCACCTCCGAAGCCAAAGAAGCGTCCAGTGCCTAGCTCCGACGTGTCCACAACAGCGGATCGTACGATTCAGCCCCGCGTCTCGAGCTTCGCTGCAGTCAACGATCCAAATGACCATCCAGCGTTCCCATCGACCCCAGCAAGTACAGGCGAGCCGCCAAACAAGAAGAAGCGTGGACGGCCAAGCAAAGCAGAACATGAGATCCGAGCCGTTGAAGCTGCTGCAAGAGGAGAGCCTTACCCACCCCCGAAGAAAACCAGGACCCCAAGACATTCCGCCGAAGGCGCAGCACCGACGGCCAATATATTTACGCCAATTCTGGCTGGACCTGGTGGAGTAGGAGAGAGCTCTACAGGCAGAAAGCCTGCACGCCCAAAGAGGCCAAAGCAGGCAGCAGCGAGGAACCCGTCGCTCGAGGCAACTGCGCACGCTGCAGATCAGATGCGAACGGAAATTGGGGAAGATATTGGGAGCACTGTTCCAGAGACCCAACCTCCTACTCAGCTAGGACCGGGGAACTTGATTATTGAACTGCAGGAGCATGCAGCAATTTCTGAGCCTGCCGGACCTGTTGAGCCTGAAGCTATGGATACTGGCGAAAGCGGTGGTGCTTCTACACAACAAAATGAACAGCAACAAGGACATCAGTGGGAGCAGCAACCGGAACGGCAACTAGCAACCGGGTATAGGGTTCACGAGATACATCAGCAACCACCTACGGCCTGATAATGGTAAAAGAGGAGGATTCACGAAACACTTCGATGACTGATTTACGATACCATGGACTACGTACGCATGGAATTTATGTGGTGGCCATTGTCCTGCAGTTTCAAGCGTTCTTCTTAAAAGTTCTTTGCACGCACGCACTCATGAGCGCTCAGCATAGTCGGTGGTTTTTATCCTTTGAAACATTGAGCGAGGCACACATTGGTTCTCTACTCCTTATGGCTTTCTTTGGTGGTCTGGTTACGTTACATCGTGAGGGGCCAGCACCAGCATGATAATGCCTTCTACATTTCTCTGATATGTCTTTAGTAATCGTCAGTACTCCAGTTCAACGACGTCTCAGATTTCGAGCTATTGATGCACAACGCATTTCTTTTTATTTTCGGGGCCATGCTCTTGCATGTTATACCAGTGGAAGTGGATAGGACTTTCTTTGCCGTAATAACTAGAACATGCCACATGCATTCTCAGTGTACCATAGCTTATAAAAGCAGATACTTCAAACCAAAACGACGGTGACGAGATAGGATCTCGGATATGTGGGGCCTTCCGATAGTACCAAAATCCACAAGGTATCCCAAAGACCCTCAACCCCGATCTGTTGTAGAGTCAGATATATAATCCGGAAGCTGCGGCTTTACCGATAACCGGCCGAAAATACTGGTAGTCAAATTCACCAGCCTTGGAGACTTTCGGATTTTGAGGCGGTTTATGAAAAGGGTGCAGAACAGACCCGGCCATTACCAGCAAAAGCATTCGCAGTCCGAAGCACCAGATTAGGTCTTCTGTTACCCTTCAAAGGTCACATGCGATGTGTAATCGTCATGAATGGTGTTACATTTCCTGAAAGCGACCTCCACTTCGGATATCCTCTTTTGATCAACCCATCAACGCCACCGGAGCGCCATGCCAGAAAGCTATCCTGCTGTAATGCAATAGACCTAGGCCAGAAATCCCAGATCCAGCCCTCACGCTTCTTCTTCAGTAGCAGTCCCATCTCGCCTGAACCTTGTTCAGTGCTGTCGACATACACAGTCATCTAGGCACAACACTTACGGAATATATCTTCCACCAGCATCCTCAATGTTAGCTATCACCTCTTCAGGCAACTACGAATTCGCAGTGGAGTTAGCTATGCTATCGAAAATAAAACCCCCGCGCATCCAGATCTGGATCACCAAGATTTGGGTCGGGCTCGTCTTCCGTCTCTCGCCCAACCACAGCAAGACCCAGCACTTACAATTCCAACAACCTTTACAGCATAGACCCCACTAACATAGCCTCCCAGCCGCTGCCATCTTGCGATCCAGCTTCTGGCCGGATCCTGTACAGTAATGAGTCCTTCAAAGACTTGCGACGTGCATTCTTGTACCGTGTCCGGGTGGTTCGTGAGGTCGAGGAAGGATTCGCAATTGGGGCAACCTTCACGGATGAAACGCTGGATCAAGTCAGGTGATTAGCTTCCGAATGATAGAGAGATGCAAGAGAGGATCGAGGACTGAAACCACCAGGGGAATTTGCATCGAGGTGGGGGACGTACACCCAAAGTCTGGACAATAGAGCAGACCATGCAAGCCCGCAGGTAGCGTGCTTGGTTTCCCGGGACAAAGTTGGAGGTCATGGTGATTCCAAGACTCTGATCAAATCAAGTTTGTCTTCAGATCAGACGTTGTTTTGTCGAATCAGTGTTGACGACCGAGGAGCGAATCGGTTCTGTTCCATGGTTCTGCGTAGGGCCTAGCGCCGGATGATCGACAACGGGGTGTCCAAACGATCCAGAAGAATCTCCAAGAATCTCTCATAGGCCATTATTCCATCTCTTAGATATATGACCACAACATCTACTTCACACTGTCGTTCAACGCTGTATTTTTGGATCAAGAGGTCACTGAATTTGCATATCTCATCTTCATCCTAATATGCCCTCTACTGAAGATGCCCTTGCTCTTAAGAAAAAGGGCAACGAGGCCGTTGCCTCCCATGATTGGTTGAAAGCCATAGAGTTGTACTCGCAAGCTATAGACTTGAATGATAAAGATGCCACTTTCTACTGCAACAGAGCTCAAGTTAGTGTACCTTTCGACTGGTCTTTTCGGTTTTTAGTCATGCCACTGATATGCCGGTAAATATAGGCGAATATAAAGCTCGAGTCGTACGGTTACGCCGTCGCTGATACCTCGAAAGCTATAGAGCTAGATCCATCTTATGTCAAAGTGAGCTACGAGTTTGCAAAAGCTCCAGAGGGTTTTCTAATACACTCGCAGGCATATTACAGGAGAGCTGTTGCCAACACTGCGATATTAAATTCCAGAGAAGCCCTAAAGGATTTCAAGACTGTCGTGAAGAAAGAGCCCAACAACAAAGATGCCAAACTAAAGTTAGCTGAATGTGAGAAAATAGTACGGAGGGTGGAGTTCTTAAGGGCAATAGAAGTAGGGGATGAGCCATCCGCATTCGAAGGACTCGACATCGATTCAATAGTGGTCGAGGATACCTATGATGGGCACAAGCTGGGCCACGAGATGACACAAGAATTCGTTGACGACATGATAAAAAGATTCAAGGACGGGAAGAAGCTTCACCGCAAATACGTCTACCAAATAATCGCTGCTGTCAAGAAAATTGTGTACGATGAACCTACGATGGTTGAGATGGAAGTTGCAAAGGGACACAGTCTAACAGTATGCGGCGACACACACGGGCAGTTCTTTGATCTCCTCGAAATATTTAGACTCAATGGCTTCCCTACGGACTCACATTACTACCTCTTCAACGGCGATTTCGTGGATCGAGGTTCTTGGTCCACGGAAATTGCACTACTCCTCTACGCATACAAATGGCTAAATCCCAATTCTTTCTTTCTAAATCGTGGCAATCACGAAACAGACGACATGAACAGAGTCTACGGCTTCGAAGGCGAATGCAAAGCCAAATACACGGAGAAGGTGTTCAAGCTGTTTTCTGAGTCGTTCTCTGCTTTACCTCTTGCGACTCTGGTTGGCAAAAAGTACCTTACGCTCCACGGTGGTCTATTCTCAGACGATAAAACCTCGCTAGACGACATTAGGAAATTGAACAGGCATCAGCAGAGACAGCCTGGACAGCAAGGCCTGATGATGGAGATGCTGTGGACAGATCCGCAGACCATGCCCGGTAGAGGTCCAAGCAAGAGAGGTGTCGGTCTGCAATTTGGGCCGGATGTCACGAAGAGATTTTGCGAGGCCAACGGCTTGGAAGCTATAATCCGAAGTCATGAAGTGCGGATGGAGGGATATGAGGTGGAACATGGCGGCCGTTGTGTCACTGGTAAATTTCTCGGAACTCTAACAAATGGAAGAATACTAAAATTCTCGAAGTCTTCTCAGCACCCAAATATTGTGACAGCACGGAGAACAAGGGCGCCTACATCAACATCGGCCCGGAATTGAAGCTCGACTTTCACAAGTTCGACGCTGTCCCACATCCTGACATAAAACCCATGGTGAGCCGTCCCTTCCTCCCTTCGTACCATCATGGCTGACATTTCTCACCACTGCAGGCGTATGCGCAGAACTCCCTCACGTCCATGATGTAGCCCATGTCTATCTCTAGCAACACGAAATCGATCTCTAAAATCCATGTAAATTAGCGACATCTGTTCATTGAAGTGGCGTATCTTCCCTGGGAGGAGCTTAGATTTACATGTTTTTTTAGCGGGGCTTCCAATGATCGTTTTACATATCTTGTACATTAGACCAATGATCACGAATACCCTTATCTTCTTCATCGCCGTGCCATCATCACACTCCATAGTAGTCATACATTAGGAATGGAAGCGAGCCAGTCTCGGCTTCCATAGCAAACCTTCCACAGCCACGAGTCTCTAGAACGATACTTTGCTGTTGCCAAGCTCGAAAAAATCCATAAAGTGTCCACTGGGAGGGATCTCGCCAGCCTTGCCTCCACTGCCCCTACCGTCAGCAAACCCATCCGATCCAATCCAGCACAAGTACCCACCTGCCCCAACCCTATCCCCCGTCGTACAGTAAAACCCCCTTTACCCACCCCCTTTCGCACCAATCCTCAAACCACCCATCCCCCCTCTTCAACCCCCCCAAACGCTCCTCTCCCCACCCCCCACCCCCACAACCCCACCCACCCACTCCCCCCTCCCCGCCACCCTCCACCCGCCCGCCGCACCACCAATCGCGCCCACTACGGCTCTCGCATCTTGCCTAAACCCCCCAACCCCCATACCGGAATAATCAGCCCTTCCATTCCCGCACCCGTCACTTCTCCGCCAAGTCTCCCCATCTCCCACGAAGCTTTTAAATCATGGTAGAGTAGCGCAAACACACATACCTAGGCACCCGTACCCAAACGTCCCTGTTTTCGATCTTGAGAATGTCGATGGGGATTCCTGCGCCGGTTTCGCCGAGGAAGCGGATGAGGGCTGTGGTTAGGTGCGTGCGGGCTGTTAGGGGGTCGAGGGGGGGTTGGGAGGAGGACGAGGAGGCGATTTGGGGGGCGCGGTTGGAGGAGGGGAGGGAGAGGTGGAGGTAGGTGTGGGGGGAGGAGAGGGTGAGGGTGGGGGAGTTGTTGGGCATGGGTGGCGTGTGGTGTGTGGGGGTGGTGGAGTGGAAAGTGGGAAGTGGGGTGGATGGGACGGGTTGGGGGACGGGTGGGATGATGGGGGGGTGGAACGGGTTCCGGGTTGGTACTTCATGGCATGGTATCAGATAATTGAGATCTTTGAGAGATATCTCATTTAAACTGTAGATGACTTCTGAAGTTTCATGCAGGAGTCTACACTCTATATAAGGAAAAACTGCAGTTTGGCTAGTCATAAAATCTTAGGAGTAACCTACCTTCCAGAATTGCACCCTGTCGAATTTCCTATGCGGCAGCTATCGAACCAGCGCGGCTACGCGCGTTATCCTCACCAGACCTGAGCGCAATCATCTTCTGCTTCGCCCACTGCTCGGCGCTCAGATTGAGCATCACCTCCCCTTGCTCTGCAGCTGGTATTACATCACTACCTCCCAACGCGTTCATGAGGGTTTTGAGCTCCGGCTTCGCGAAAAATCCCAATGGGAACCGCACTTCCTTGGCCTGATCCCCTGGCGCATAAGTGGCGCGGTTGATGTTGCGCCGCAGCAGGCTCTTAGTTAATTGCACCATCGAGTCGCCCATGTTGATTATCACCCAGCCGGGCTCGGGTTTCACGCCCCGCCAGGCCTTCTTCTCGGCGGCGTCTGCTTCCGACCCGGGGGTAAGGATTTGGAGTCCGCCGATTACGTTGAAGTGAACATTGATGCTGCCGATGTCTGTGTAGTGGATGAGGGCGGTTCCACGGTTATTGAAAGCTTGGGGTTTAATTTAGGAGGCGCACTTGGCTTCATTTTGAGATTTGGGGGCTGTGGATGGATGAGAGGGTGCTGGGGGGGAGGTGAAGTTGAGTGCTGAGAGGAGTGAGAATGAGGCCAACGATTAAGCGGACAGAGTTGATGTGTGATTTGATGGCTGATCTGTTGTTTAATACTGATGATGGGGCGTCGACAGGAGTGAGTGTCCTAAGATGTCGTCTTCGCTAATGTTTTAGAGCTCGTAGCAGTCGGGCGTTCCCTTACTGCCTACTCTGCCCGCGACTTCTCCCTTATATCTTTTTATTCTCGCTAGTTGGTGACTTTGCATTTTCGGGGCGAGTCTACCTGAACAACGGGGCAGGTTGTAAGGTACCCATTGATTGGCGCTCCAAGCTTATAAGAGTACTATGTCTTCTTTCCCGGTTCGAGGTCGAATAGATCTGCGCTGAGATTACGTAGCCCATGGACGTCTTCCAGCAGGTGTTGGCCGCGGTCGTTGTCTTGAAGGTACGAATTCGGTACTTCGACACGATTGATACAAACAGGTACGACAGACAATCTTGACAATTCAATAATTGCTCGAATGCATTTTTGTACAAGCTGTTTTGAACATGAAATGTATGCATAAAGCCATGCAGTCAGATAGATAATAACATACAGGGAGAAAGTATGTGCTGTATGGAGTAAGGTTTTCAAATATTGAGGTCGAGTCAAAAGAAGTTAGGTAATTTATTTCAGGTAGTAAATTATGCAAGATTGTGTTTCTAGCACTTCTTCATTCGATACTTCTCTATGCATTTATTGCCATCGGTACTTCTTCCTTCTAATTTTCTCTCACCACCCATTTTGCAACTCAGTGGGTGTCGCTTTTCCGCCTCAAATTTCGGCAACTCGACGACTTCGACCATATAGCCGCCATGTTTCCATCTCGAGTTCTTTAGCTCGGGATTCTTGCACTTGGCCTGCTTTTGATTGCGATCGCCGTTCTTCGATGTCATCATCAGATAGCGTTCACTTCATCGTAAGAATTATCCTGGAGAGCGAGCTGAACGGTGGAATGCCTGTTGAGCTAAGAGAGGAGTAGAAATCGGCCTCGTTCCATTTCTTCACCCATCCCTCAACTCATTCAGAATCATCATCAACGGCCCCACACCATCCCAAACCTTCTGCAACTCACTCATCGTCATCTTCCTCAACACATAAGCCGAAACATCGTGCGGTTCTCTACTCTCACACCTTCCGATCCCCACGCCGATTCTCGCAAAACCCATACCTCCCAGACTACTTACGCAGCTCTTGATTCCGTTGTGACCCTTTGGACTGCCTCCTTGCCTCAATTTGATTTTTCCCAAAGGGCTTTCTAGCTCATCATGGACGATTACTAGTCTTGCCGCGTTGCGGTCTTCATTTGAGGGCAGAGTGCGGAGCCATGATTTCCAAGCAGAGGCGACATTTTTGCCGCTGACGTTCATGAGACTGGGTGATTGCCATAAGACATATTGATCGCCAGAGGAGAAGAGACCGTTGGCAAGAGGTCGATTTTTTGAAAACGGGGGATAAGCAAGGGTTTCGCGGAGCGAGTTGAGGAGGGTGTGGCCGGCGGAGTGGAGAGTATTGGTGTAAGCTGGCGATGGGTTGCCGATGGAGGCGATGAAGAGAGGGCGGCGGAGCATGGAACGGAGGATTCCCGGTACTTGTAATTATATTGTAAAGGCCGTAAGACGTGGTTGTACAAGAAGAAGCTACTAATACAAGGACTAAAGTACTGTTACACAAAGAACGGTGGTGCAGGAGGATCTCTCGAAACTATCTCCAGTCGAAGAGAATGTGCTGTTCTGAGGAAGGGTCTTGTATATGAAAGTGGATGAGTTGACGTGCATGAGGAATTTTGTTAAAATGAGAGACTCGCTCCGTCTCCAGATTGGTAAGCATCACTAGCGTGTGGATACCGTTTACCACCACCCCCCCCCCTTTCCGCGGCCGTGCTCTCTCCTTCGATCCGAATTGATAATCCACCGCAATGGGTAAAAGAATGCGTGATGAAACGCTGTATAACTGTTCCGGCGCTATTGGAAATCGAAAAGAATGTGATATTAATGCTCCTAGTCAATACGATAATTCAATATTGAGAGAATAAGATCAGTGGCAAACCCTCAGGTGGATTGGGGTGGACCGAGTCAAACACAACGGCAATCAGACATCACGTGTGCTTTAGGATCATACCAAACTTCATCATGTCAGCTTCCCGTGCCTTCTCCCTTGAGAGGCGCCTTTTCAACCCAGACCTCTACTCCCGGCTCGTCAGTCTGTGGTTCGAAGGCTTACACATCAAGGCCAGCGCCCCTCAAGAAGAGCAAATGTCCCGCTGGTTCGGGCTCGGCGCCAGCGAGACCGCTCGTACTACCTTTGATGAGCAGTGTCAATCCAGTTTCCAAAGCGCTCTGTTCTCGATTAGCCCTGATAAGCTACCATTACCAGCTTTCACGAACGTGGACACAGATCGTAAATCCTATGCTGATATTGCATCTCCGTTCGTCGGCCAGTTCAGCAGAGAAGACTGTGGGCCAGAAAACCATCAAGCGGCCCTGGGGTTGATATTACTCCTGGACCAGATCCCGCGCAACATCTTTCGAGATAAGCAGGCGATTGTTTATGGCCACTACGACCGCATTTCTCGTGCCGTCTTCCAGGAAATTTATGCCCGAGGCTTGGATAAACATGAGCAGTACATCCACTCGCCGCCATGGCGGGTGTGGTTCTATATGCCGTTGATGCATTCTGAGTCGATTGAAGATCATCAGATGCTTGGTCGAGAATTCGAAGATCTCAAATCCACGGCTGAAGAAATGAAAGATAAAGCGGCCATGGAATATATGGCTCTGACTTTGGGTTTTGAAAAGAAGCACCATGACCTATTGCTCGAATTCGGAAGGTATCCTTACAGGAACAAGGTACTTGGGCGGCAGACTACTGCTAAAGAGCTCGACTGGCTAAATTTTGGTGGAGACACTTTTGGCGCATAGTATCTAAGTCTCCATTTCCCAAAAAAAAACCCCAAAAAACCCCCCCAAAAAAGCGGACTGATGCGTGAACACTATTTTCTTCTTAGCATCGACAACCTCTTCAGTTGCGTAAAGCTCTTCCCGCTCCAGGTCCAAGGCTGCTCCTTTTACCAGGTACAGCTAATCCATATGCGCTCGTTATTACAGAGCAATAGCCAAGATGTTACAACGTGGCTTAGTGGCTCCCGCGGAGGTGATTAACAAAATGTTACAGAAGGTGGAGGACATCGAGGAGAATGCAGGGTTGTGGGGGGTTGAAGTACGAAGAAGCAGAGCTATAGGGAGAAGTAGATATGGGGGTTAAATCCGGGGAAACGACGCTGATTTGATGGAGGTGAGCAGATAGAGGAATCTTAGTTCGAGGTTCTAGAATCTGAGGTCTTTCCTTATCTATTAAAATTCGCAGTCAAGGATCATTCGCGCCTAAGGAGAGAGTATCCTTCTAAGATTGCTCTGGAAATTCGGTCTCATGAAGTCGAAAGCAGCCAAACTCATCTACTGGAATTCGCTGGAACACCAAATCGAAATAATACTGCTTAGTCACTCAGTCGAAACCCACCCCCCACAATCCCTCCCCACCACATCTGACCACCACCCCAACAATGGGTAAAGCCAAAAAACAAAAGCCGCAAAAGACCCGCTTCAAACCCTTCACGAAAGAAGCCAAGCCCAAAGCCTCCAAAAAAGCCCCGCAGACCCAAGCCCCAACCATCCCCTTCGAACCCGGCCACCGCATCCTCCTCGTCGGCGAAGGCAAAGCCCCCCACACCAGACCAGAGCATCCAACCCATGACTGATAAACCTCTAGGCAACTTCTCCTTCGCCAAATCCCTCCTGAACCACCACGGCTGCTCTTCCCTCCTTGCAACCTGCTACGACAGCCCAACGGCGCTGCTGGATAAATACCCGCAAGCAGCTTCTCACATCGAGGCAATCGAGGCGGAAGAAGACACAAAGGTGCTGTACGGAATTGATGCGACGAAGTTGGATAAGGGAGGGAAAGAAGTTAGGAGGGGTGGCTTTGATCGGGTGGTGTTTAATTTCCCGCATGTGGGGGGGTTGACCAAAGATGTGAATAGGCAGGTGAGGTATAACCAGGGTATGAAAGATTCTCTTCGCAACGTATTAAGTTGGTGAGGCATGTGTTGACGGGCATACGTAGAGCTGCTGGTAGGGTTCTTCAAGTCTGCAATGCCATTACTGGCACCCTCTGGCTCCGTCATAGTCACCGTGTTCGAAGGCGAGCCGTATGAGCTGTGGAATATTCGGGATCTGGCGCGGCATGCGGGACTGAAGGTTGGGAGGAGCTTCAGATTTCAGGCGGATGCATATCCAGGATATAAACACGCGAGAACACTGGGCAACATTAATGGGGGCGGTGGCTGGAAGGGGGAAGACCGACCTGCAAGAACGTACATTTTTGAGGTTAAGGATGAGGATGATGTTCGCCCTCAGAAGAGCAAGAGAAAGCGAGAAGAGAGTGATGATGATGATGATGAAGATGAAGATGATTGATCCTAAAAAACCAGCACGTGGCAGCACTTGAACGCTAAATATATGCTGATCGAAACGCCATCGCTAAGAGCTCAGATATGCAAACACCCTAATTTCGCGGGACAATCATGAGATATACACTTTACGGATGTCTGAAGACGAATAGATCTGAGAGGTCGTCGGATCCTTGACCAGTCCAGGATCTAGACCAACCTTTGCACTCATCTCGAGTAATCGGTCCCGACCATAAACCCTGCCGTTCGGCAAAACAACTGGATCATTCTCGACATGGCTCTTTGTGTGGTGTGCATAGGGCAAATTTCGAGCAAGGTCGTTCAACTCGGTGGAGCAGATTGGACAGACGGAGGTTGTCGAAGACTGCGCATTGGCGGTGCTGCTAGTATACTTCGAGTGACAGGACGGCGTTTTCAGCGCCGATAGTCCGGCAGAGAGGGCGATGTGGAGGAGTGGCCTTGCGGGGAGGGCGAAGAGCTCATGATGGGTTCTGACGAAGAGTGTTGCAAGATAATCCCACCGAGATTGAGAGTACATGGTCTACAAACATAAGCCAAAGCGTCTGGTTGGTCCAGCACAGCGGATCATACCTTGTAAGGTTCCACCTGTGTATCGGGTGTAAAGGCAAGCAAGCCCGCGGCTCGATGTATCTCTAAAGAATTGTGTGCGTGCTTCGCTATGTATTTCTGCGCGTGTGATCTTGCTTCCGAAAGTCTCCCGTTCCGGCGTAATTCGATGAATTGTTGTAATCGAAGTTCGAACTCAAGGTTGCTCTACCACAATGTAAATCAGCCGGAGAGTCACGACTTGACAGCTTGAGTATTACCCACATGCATCTTCTTCATCATCGGTTTGTGCTCCGAGTACCACTTCAGGCATTCGTACGTGTCCCGATTCCTCAAACTCTCCTCAATCTTGTGACATTGAACGAAGATATCCAAATCTACCAACTCCTCGATACCCTTTTCCCTTGCAAGCGCCCGCGCACTCTCTCCGTACCCGCTCCTTAGTAAGTAGTCCACCAAGAGTCTGTTGAGCCTTATCTTTGACCACTCATCATACTTGACGTCTGCTAAGCTCGGGATCTCGTATAGATCTTGAAGGTGCTGGATTCGCTTTCTCGAATTCTGGTGAAGAACCTTCTCCTCCTCATGCAGGTCCTCCATCTTCCTCTTGAGGCTTTGCATTCGTTCGATCATCTTGTCGAGTACCTTGGCGCTTGTTTTAGTATCTCCGCCCGCAAGTGAGGCATTTGCGGTGGCTTTGAGGGCCGAAAGAATGTCTTTTTGCTCAACCTCGACATCCTTCTGTACAGTTTTGAAGTTCTTGCGTAGCAATTCGTGGGGTAGGCGTAGCAGAGGTTGATCCTGAATATGGGGGTAAGTATGATTATAGCGACCCGACGTAAGAGTATAGGTAATCGTACCAGGAGTAGGTGGCTCTCTGCGTTGAGTTTCGTCGTAGTAAGCTCCGCCATTTGTGGATGCAAGAAAAGGTCTTGAGAGGACTTCGGAGCTCAAATACAGGTTAATTATGGGACCATACCTTCAGATGAAGTTGGGATATGATGGTATTCGTAAAGCCACCGGTCCGCGCAAATGTCTTTGGTGGAGCTGTGTACTGTAGTCTGAGCTCATGCGGCTCATTTTCCGCGGGTGATGGCGGGCACAAGAACCTAACCACATTTGTCATTCCAAGCCCTAAGGTAGCCTTGAGGCTCGCTTATTTGGAGACCTCGAGGACTACCTTGGGTAAATCATACTCGTTCTTGCTAAGTTTTTACTCCTTTAAAAGCAATGATGAGCTCCACAGTTCTGAGAGTTAGTTCAAAGACCTTGCAGTTATTCTACGTCTTGCTACCCTGGAAAGGGCTTAGAACCTTCAACCTCATTATGAAATTACTCATCCGATCAGCAAGAAGACAAAAGTCAACGTATTGGGCTTTTATTACCCAGGATACATGTTGAACCGGGAAACTCTTCATCCATAGCGACGATTTCAGGTTCCAGGCACAGGCCTAGGCACTGATCTTGCAGCAACCTGTCCTATTCCGACCACAGCCCACATCCATATGTACGTCAACTTCGCTTCTCAACTCTTTTTCCCTCAAGGCAAATAGCCTGATAGCCATATCGTACTCATTTATAAAATTCCCCATGAGAGCTGATGACTACTATTCGATCTTCTATCGACAACGACACCTCGAGCCAAATCGGAATTGAATAGACCCTTGTACCAAGGAAGCCAGCCAGCACCCGTTGCTGATATCTCTGCTACGATGTAGTGTTATGCCGCTAAGGGTGTGCTTTCATCGCGGCCACTGAGAGGGGATTGCTAGATGAAGTGACAGATTCATTCTGCTTTCAGGGACTCGATGGCGTCGTAGACTATGGTCACTGCTCTGCCGCAGACAGCTATAGGACCATTAACTGGTTCTACATGGTGACGGACTGGGCCTCATCGAACTCCCTTTGCTGCAGTGACATTTCGACTGGAATTAACATCGATGTCGGCAAGCAAGCAAGACTTACGGCGAGAACAGAAAAGATGTGTATATGGAGCAGCGTATAACGCACTGGTTTCAGATGGAAACCTTTTGTGGAATGGGTTCAACCGACCTTATTTTACAATTTGAAGAGAATAGGCTGAATGCCACCATAAGTCTCCAACCGCCTGAATTAATCATCTCGAGCCCCTTGAGGCTCGCTCTGACCTTGAATGCAAGCGAATGAGAAATGAAAAGCGCATAAATATGCGACAAGACAATGATAAGAGTGAAATGGCGCATTGATATGGGCATTTTCATTTCGGCACAGTACGCCAGCCTTACGCTACTGTACAATGTTTAGCGTCAGCAGGCCAGCCACCTTAACTCCGTTATTCGCTACCGTCATCGGAGTCCTCCTTTTTTGACTTGCGTTTCTCTTTCTTCTCCTTCTTTTTCCGTTTCCGCTCAGCTCTCTCCTCGGATGTCTCACCCTCGTGCCTCTTCCGCTTCTTGGACTCTCCTTCCTCGTCCGCTGGTTCTGACTTTGGCTGTTTGAGAGAGCTTTCCTTCAATCCAACGCCCGCGGGCTCTGAATCTGCAGCAGTTCGAGGGGTTGGTGGTATAGATGCTTCTGCCTCAACCTTTGCGGATACACTGATTCCATTCTCCAACGGAGCATTGAAGTCTTTGTAATCTTTCTGCCACTTGGATGGTGTTTCCTCATTTGGTCTTCCATATTTCTTCGAAGCGTTAGCCGTCACAAAAATGCTCAGAATACCAAAGGGGATCTTACATCAAGTTTACCGTCGGACTTCATCTTCTTCTTCTCCAGAGCGACAGGTCCTAGTCCCCAACGCCTCGGGTAGAGATCTCGCTCCATTATGCATCGCTTCACCTTCGCCACAACCCCATGATCGCAGGTAGACAATTCAACGGTCGACATTTGCGCTATGCCCAACGCAATTGCCTCGCCTTTCGTAGTGATTAGTACGACCTCCTCATGAACCTCGATACCAGCCTCTACAGATACATCAGCATGCCGCTCATCATACATTACAGGAATATTCATACCGTATCGTAGGAGACCGGGAATCATGAGTTTTGCTCCGTAACATACGGCATTTACAGCACTGTCCTTGACCACGATTCTTTTGTAAGTCGTAAGAAGACTCTCCAATGGCCTAATAACCATTCGTAGATACGACTCGTCTCGAGTATTATCCTGCAACCACTGGGCATCCAAAACATCATGTAACGTGACCATACCATCCTTTTCATCCATAGCTCCACTTCGTACTCTCCTTAACTCCTGCATGTGCGCGCCAACACCTAACAACAATCCTAAATGTACGCACAGCGTCCGGATATATGTTCCTGCTTCGCAACTAACCCAGAAAACACCAAGATGCCTGTCATTGTCGAACTCGTATAGCTTGCTTTCGTGTATCGTTCGAATGCGCAGTTGCCTTTTGACAGCTGAGATAAGTGGTGGTCGCTGGAAGAGTGCTCCGGTCAGGGTCTCAAGGGCTCGCGCAAGCTGCGCTTCGCCACCTGGAAGCTTGTCGTGTAGTCGGATTACGCAGACATATTCCTTTCCGGCTCCTTGCTGCGATTTGACAAGTCGTGTTGCGCGATCTATACAGACAATGAGACATCCAGTAACCTTGGGGTCCAATGTACCACTGTGTCCGGTTTTCTCGACCCTGATTGTTTTTAGCACATATTGACCGCTCCCGAAATCACTCCTTCACGTACCTTAGCATGCGCTTTACCCATGCTACGACTTCGTGACTCGAGGGATTGGAGGGTTTGTCAAGGTTTATGACGCCGGACGCGATGTAAGATTTTAAGTCGCGCTTAAGAGGCGTACATCCTACGGGTATTGGAGTAAAATGACCAGTGCGGACGAGGAGTTTGTTGTAGTCTTTCAGTAACAATGGCCAGCTGCTTGTGTCAACTGCTGGGGTTGTAGCCTCAGGTTTTATGGTATAGTCCGCCTCGTCTTTCGATACTACCATAGCCATGTTGACTGAAGGCAATTATCATACTATGACATTGGTCGTACAGTTGTGGTGTTGAGGAGGTTCGCCAGGTCAGGTCCTTCAGGAAACAAATGGGAGCTTGAGCTTTGAGGATCTTAAACTTTTGTGTGTGAGCTAACCGAATTTAGACACAACACTAGTTTTCCGCAAACCAACCCTTGGGCCTCTCATCAGCTCGTGGGATGATTTCACGGATATGGCAACAACTTATAATTGTGATGATATGCTTGCTTGTTTGCTAACTATGGATTGCTGTAACCTAGATTCGCTAAAACGACGCCGAACCATATACCCATCATTCTCCACCGAGACGTCTACCTTGGCCCCTGCTACCCCACATACCGGAAAACCCACCGGCATATCCGCTGGATGCACCACGACTAGGCGGTTGTGTCGCTGGCCTGAAAGAAGTGCCATAGCCTCTAACCTGAATTGCAGGCCGCTCGGCTCCAAACCATCGCTTGACTAGAGCTGGTGTGCGGATGAAATTCCTACCGCCACCAAAAGTTGGGTATATGCGTGTGAGGAAATCATAAAGATGAGCCGCAAGAAGACCGGTTCCTTGTGTCATGGTCGCCTGAGGGCCTCCCATCACGAACGTCATCAAGAGCATAGCCCACGGGAGCCATATCACATTGAAGGTAATGATAAAGAAAGACACTTTCTTTCCCTTGTTATCTTGCGAATATGTGTATGCCAAGCCGAGAACGAGGGCTATAACAGATAAGCGATAGGCTGTGAGAGTCTCTTGAATCTCATAAGGGCACTTACATGATGTGAATATCACAGCCCCCAAAATGCCACCAGCTGTCACCTTATGACAGTCAGCAAGTATTCATGGGTACAAGCACAGGCCTTCTTTGAAGTAGTTTGAAACGTAGAACAAAGCCAGGTAGTCAAGCGAGAGATGTAGGAAGCAAAAACCACCAAACGCGAATTTCCGAAGACCACGCAGGCTAATCTCAAATGTCGCTCCCACCATGCCTACACCGCACGAAGGTCCTTAGGATTGATTGCGAATGACGGACCAACGCGAAATGCAAGGGTAATCTTCCTCGTTTTCAGGAACCGCTTCAGCTAGATATTGGCTGGGCGGGCAGATATAAGAGGTGAGTGGCATCAAAAGAAAGCTGAGTTGTGAAAACAGGGGTGCCTCGAATAAAATACAAGAAGAGAGGATATGACATACTAGGATGAAGAGTCCAAGGAAGATGATGTAGGTTAAAAAGTCGCCAGGCTGAGAAAAACGGGGCGAGTCTTTTTCCAAGGCGCTCGAATATGTCCATACTAGTAGAGTGTAAGCAGAAAGCATCCTCATGACCAGATGGAACTTACAAAAATAGGTGTCGAAGAGAATACTAATATTTGGGCCCGTCACCCAAAAAGGAGTGAAAAAACGCCATATTTCAGGTGCAGGAAACTTGAAGATCCATGGCAAGTAGAAGACAACACGACTACCACTCAGAAGGTTCCCGTAGACAAGAAGAGATGTGGTTAGGGTCAATGCTGTCAAAGTCCTACGCATCAGCATCAGAGACTAATACTTGTCCCAAATGTATCGATCATAGAAAGCAGATGACCTACCTCGATACTGGCGGAGCAGCCCAGTATGCTTCCATAGCTGACATGTTGCTGAAGTTGCTTATACTGCTTGGAAGATGTATAAGTTGGCAATTCTGTCATGAACATATGAGAATCGTGTCTTTTTGAAGGCGTCGAGTAAGGCTGACAGGGCTGACGCTAATCCTATCGCTGGTCAATCACGTGAATCTATGTCATTCTCGAACAAAAATTTTAGAATTCCATATCCACGAAATTTGTCTAGGTGCTTGACAAGATTTTCCAACTTCTTAGGCCGGGACTTAGAAACAATGAGTGCAAATAAGTAATTTATATTCATTCAATGTCGATCGAAGAATCTAGTAAAGTGCAACTGACGTTGCAGTAGAAAAGTCCTCCTTCTGGGGGCAGGCTTCGTAACAAAACCCACTGTCCAAATTCTCAGTGACGCCGGCGTTCAAGTCTCCGTGGGTCTGTCAGACCCCCATGTTGTATTCAAAGATTTATGTTGAATTGTTCCAGCATGTCGAACTCTCGGAAGCGCGGAAAAGCTTTGCCAGGGCATCAGAAAAACTCATCCGATGTCTCTAGACGTTACAGACGCTGCTGCATTAGATGCTGAAGTCGCCAAAAACGATATTGTTGTCAGCCTGATTCCGTACACTTTTCATGCCGATGGTAAGATTTCACTTAAACAACGCTGAGCTGTGGCGTTGTCTAAAGGCCGCCAAATGGGTTAACGTAACGTACTGGTCTCAGTCATTAAGTCTGCAATTCGGAAGAAGAAAAATGTGGTTACTACTAGCTATGTTTCACCGGCAATGCTTGAGCTCGAGAAAGAGGTCAAGGAGGCAGGGATTACAGTAATGAACGAGATAGGCCTAGGTAAAGAGCCTCCCTCTCAGTCCAACATAACAAACCAAAGACTAACAGTGTACACCCAAGATCCTGGCATTGATCACGTTCGTTGCGCCCATTCTTCTGGCAAGATGCCTTCTTTCTTACGATTGATTTTTCCTAGCTTTATGCAGTAAAACTCATCGATGAGGTTCACCGTGAAGGAGGCAAGATTATCAGGTATGGCTAACATGTAGCATTTTCGTCTTTTGAAGACGGCCTAGGGTTTTAGATCTCTTAATAAATAATCTTGATAGTTTCCTATCCTACTGTGGTGGACTACCAGCGCCGGAAGCCTCAGACAATCCTTTAGGTTACAAATTTTCATGGTCGTCAAGAGGCGTCCTACTAGCTCTGGGAAACGCTGCTAAGTACTATAAAAATGGCAAGGTCGAGGAAGTACCTGGACCGGAGCTCATGGGTACTGCAAAGCCATATCACATATACCCCGGCTTCAACTTCGTTGCATACCCCAACCGGGATTCCACGCCATTCAAGGAAAAGTATAATATCCCAGAAGCACAGACCATAATACGCGGAACCCTCCGATACGGCGGCTTCCCCGAATTCGTCCGTGTCCTGGTGAATATGGGTTTTTTGAGCCAGGAGAAGAAGGATTTCCTGGAGAAGCCTATAGCTTGGAAAGAGGCGACAGCCAAGGTCCTCCAGTCATCATCTGACAAGGAGTCGTACGTCACAGCATGTATTATAGGAAAGCTATATATACTAACGGCCATCTAGAGACCTTGAGTGGGCCATTTCCTCCAAAGCAAAATTCGCCGACACCGAAGAGAAGAACCGCATCATGGCCGGACTCCGATGGTTAGGACTGTTCTCAGACAACAAGATCACTCCGCGCGGTACTCCCCTAGACACCCTCTGCGCCACTCTTGAAGCAAAGATGGAATACGGCCCAGGCGAGAGAGACATGGTGATGCTGCAACAGTAAGCCACCCCCCTTCCCAGTAACCCCCTCAAAGCCATCATCCACAACACTAACCACCCCCCACCCCGGCAGCAAATTCGAAATCGAGCACAAAGACGGCCGCAAAGAAACCCGCACATCCACCCTCGTCGAGTACGGCGATCCAAAAGGATACTCCGCCATGGCCAAGCTAGTAGGTGTCCCATGCGGGTTGGCGGTATTACAGGTACTTGACGGGACCGTTTCGGAGAAGGGGATATTGGCGCCATATACGCCCAAGATTAATGATCCGTTGATTGAGGCGCTGAAGAAGTATGGGATTGAGTTGAGGGAGGAGACGCTTGCTTGATGGGGGGGATGGCATTGGAGAAGAAAGAGGGTTTGGTAGAGAAAGGTACATGAAATTCGAAACTGAGAAAAACGGGGCATTGCGGACACTCGGTTCCTCTATGTCCATACCCAATGACAACTCGTAGAGAAAGTGACCTAGTACATTCACATAAGACACTGCATCAATGGTCCGAGACGGGTTTGAGCATGCAGAAAAGCTTGGACAAGCAGAATCATGGTTCATGACATCCAAAAGTCAAATTAAGTACCTAAACACTCAGCGCTCCTTGTAGCTCCGCCCCCTAGTATATTCTCAACCGTGTCCCCCACCAACGCCATGCTTATAATCAACGCAGACCCGTTATTTCCCCTATTCCTATCTGCACATAGAAGCACCCAACGCCCTAAGCAACCCTTTGTCGTTTAACACTAAGACCCGGAGGTCCATTTCCTTCCCGCACGCGCTTCCGTTCGATTTCCTCCTTCATGATCCGCTCCGCCTCGCTCATTTTCTTGGGCGCCTGTATTGACATTCCCTTTCCGCCACCAAAGGCGTTCTTCCTCGAAGGAGCGGCGAAGACGTTCTTGGGCTTGTTGGTCATGCCGAGCTTGAGGGAGACTCTCTCGGGCGGAGGCGTGGGTACTTTTGTGGGCGGTGATGTGGATTTGTCGGTGTCTGCTTCTGGTCTCTCTGTGCCGCCAGCATCGTCGTTTTTCGCAGTTAAAGGTGGTGATGGATCTTTTGGCTCCTTGGGTTTAGGCTTGAAGTCCAACTTAATCTTTTCGCCCGGCTCTCTCCTCAAGACCCCTCCTTCCTCTCCGGAATCCTCCTTGTCGTCTAGCCTTCCCTTCTCCGCCGCATCTAGCCTCGCCCGCTCTACCTGCTCCTCGATAACCTTCCTCTCCCGCTCCTCGTCCCCGCGATCCTGCCTTTCCTTCTTCCGAATCGCGTCCTGCCTCCTCAACGACTCGGGGCTATTATCAATCCAGCTGATATGCAATCCCTTGTCCGTTTCCTCCACCCTGCACAGCCCTTCCCTCCCTAGATGCTTGGCATACTCCGTCAAACTAGGCCATTTCGTAGAATTCATATGGACATGCTCCTTGTTTGCGATATACTCCTGGTAGAAATGATTCATGTGGATTTTCTTCTCGCCGTGGGAGGTACGCAGGAGTTGGAGGAAGTCTCGTTGGAATTGGTTGGAGAAATCGTTGATGTGTTTGCGGGGGTCTTCGCCGATGAGGAGCATTTGACGGACGTGGGATTCGGATTGGGTGTGGCATTTGAAGCCATTCTCATCGCGCGTTTGCTTCTCGCAGACCTGGCAGTACCAGCGGAGTCTTTGGAGGCCTTTGGATTTCAGCTTGTTGTTGAGGTACTTTGTGGAGCCTACCTCGGCTTTGGGCATAATGGCGGTACTTGGGGTTTCGAGACTGGAAGAGGCTGTGGATGTAAGTGGAGCAACGGTTGGTAGTTTCCGGCTTGCTGAAGGCGCTTTAGATATCCATAGGGCTGTGTTATTCTAAGCCTAGGAACCCTATTCTATTACTAATACAGAGCAGTCCGGGATCAGGAACGTGATTGGCGCAGCAAACATTAAAGACTCCCATCTTCTTCTTCTTCTTCTTCTTCTTCAAGATCATCCACATCAATCTTGTAAAGCTTCACGTATGGTCATTGATTGCCATCCGTCATCTATGGGCTTCCCAAGTGGATCACCATATCACGCAGTCATTTTGCCATATAAACAATTTACCACAGCGCCAGACAACTGGAAGCTTTAACCTAGAAGATAGCAAGATAACTCTCTGGAGATATCGTTTCCTACGACAAGCCAATCCCTCCGATGTCCGCTTGTTCACGTCGCTAACAGCCGCCATTTGTGACCCGATGCTTGTGCCTTCTTCCTCTCCCGCCGCTGAGAGTGACAGAGTCGCGAATCCGTAGAATGAGACCAACGCATCTTTTGCCACCTCTGTAACCATATCATGGCGAACAGAACCTTGCAACGCTGTGATTTGCGTCTTCGCCTGACCCAAATCATCATACTGCTATTTTTTTTTCAAACCGTGTCAGGAGCGGCAATGCTCTAAAAAATCCCTCGGTACTTTGAACTTTCAAAGGATTTGCCTTCAGAGTCGTCTCCATGTCACTGGAAGTCATTTCTTAGATTATCTCTGTCTCTCGTCTGAATGAGCTTCTCTGTCTTGATCCGATGTATGACATAGTCGAATCTCGGTCCCGAGAGTGCTCTAGACCCTCAATTGTTCCGTATCTCGTGTCGTGGTCTGCTTTTCTTCTTTGTTCTCCCATTTAGTAGCACGAATGGATCTCTAAAATAAGCCCCATGTACCTGAAGCAACCGCGGTGGGTCGAGAAACCTAGCAGCGCAGCCGGTGTCCTAACTGTCCGATTGTCTGAACAGTCAAATATACAGACTTCGGTAGATAAATATTTCGTATCTAGAACGACAAGCTCGAACCTCTTTCATTTCGAGAATCGCTAAGGAAAAAAACGGACGAACTTAATATATTTGCGTGGTAGTAGGAAGACTGTATGGTGACTTGACCAAACGATCATGAGGTCTATGAGATGCTGTAGCGAAGTAAGAGAAGACGAGTTGGGTTTTAGAGGGGTGGAGAAGGGAGATAATGTTAATGACGGAGTCGGACAGGTTGTGCTTTAAGCATGTTAATAACTATGCTGCCGCTTTCTTCTCTTCTCCTTCTTTTCCAAACGCAAACCCTCTACCCAACCTCCCCATCTCCAACCACGCCCTCCCCACCCCCAACACCACACACAAAAACATCCTCACCCCACATCCCATACCAAAAAACCCTCTTCTCAGATCCTCCATCCGTTCGTATTACACAAAAACCAAGCGATATATTCGTTTGCTACAAGCGTCAAAAACGCTCGATTTCCTCGAATGAAAAGAAATTCCACGGGGAAAGGGTTCTTGTGGTTGATATACTTTGTGTACAGAGAAAAAGGATTTATACGTATTAGCAAAGCATCATTCGTCTTACCGTACAAGCCTGGCCCAAAGAAACCCCCTTTTCTACCACTTTTTTTTGACGTACGGTTTACTAGTCATCTCGTCGAGGATTTTGATAGGATTATCTCTCCTTCTATGCCATAATGTGAATCGGCTTAGTGGCGTTCCTGTTAATAGCCACTCTCTAGCCAAAGTAAAAAAGTGCTTGAGATTTCATGTCAAACGTCGTGGACAAGAAATGGGTTAAGAATTTATATACTTGCACTATGCAGAACCGACGATACGGCCGTTTGATGCAATCACCCAAACGCCTCAACCCCTTCCGAAAACCTCCCTGCCGCTTTCCGAAACCTCCATCAAACAGCCCTCCCATTCTCCTTCCTTCTCCCACCTGGACTCGCATCCTCCTCATCCTCACTCATCAAGCCCTCAAGCTCAAACTCCTCCGCATCCCTCACATGCCCATTCACCCCGCGCGCCATCGCCCCGTCATTTACCGCACCGTTTACAGCAGGGGCCTTGGCGGGTATGGCGTGCTGGGCGTAGAGATGCAGGAGCATGGAGACGAAGAGAAAGAGCAGGAAGGAGACACTGTAGAGGAGGAGGACGTAGGAGGTGTGGGAGATGTTTGCCGAGGTGAGGAGGACCATTTGTTCTTCAGTGGCACCCATGAAGAGGAAGCCGGAGGTGTAGAGGAGCTGTAGGGTCAGGATGTGAGTAGGTAGGGTCATAGAGGCAAGGTCGCTGAGGTGGAGGAGCGTTGACTTACGAAGGGAGTGAGGTATTGCCAGCTGTTGGTTTCCTCCGGATCAGTATCTGAGATGGAGTTTTGATCTCTGAGAACAAAGGCAATCTCAACGATACGCACGGCTCCGGCTGCCATGAGCGTGTAGCCAAACACCGTATGCACCTTTGTGCTGATCATCAATTCCTGGTCGTGCGCGCTCATAGCCCATCCGGTCAATAGAATAACGATCCCAGGAATCAGATTTCTCTTCGGTTTCCCGTCTCTCTTCCTTGATAGCCAAATCCCTACCAACCCCGCACACCACCATACAATGCCCATACTCGTGTGTTGTAGGTCATTACGAACCCATGGACCACCCCACTCATGCTCGGTAAAGGTATTGATGCAACCCCAGACAGCAATCAGCAAGCTGTCAAAGAATTCCTGGCTCCTGCCTGTGCGTTTGAGCCACAATTGTCCGACGAGCAGGATGATCGTCAAGACTATGCCGTACGCGATAAAAGCACTTCCCATAATAAAATGTGCCAGACACTGCCCGACATGGTCCCCCTTCTCTCCGCAGAACCCCAGAGCGGTGATGGCGCCGAATAGTATTTGCACCCAGCTAGCCACTGGCATCGCTTTTCCTACGATTCCATGCGCCATTACGGTATACCGTCGTAACCGAACATGGATTCCCTTTTCCAAATGTAGCTTGAGGTACACACCGAAGAGGACTTGCATTATGAGCATTAACATAAGGATAGAGGCGAAGGACGCATGGATATTAGGAACGAATTGGCGCCCGCCGTGGCTGTGGCCAAGGAAGTACCCTACGATTGCAAGGACAACGCCGAGGGTTTGGAGGGGGACGTGCCAGCGGGAACGGACGATCTGCAACGGTCAGTACACAGAACAGAGTAAGGTCGCAGGGAAGTTAGAGGCTAACCCCAAGGACCATGCCCGTCGGGAAGATGAGGGCGAAGGAGAGGGTTTGAATGGCTATGTGAACCCATAATGTTACGTCCTACAGATGCTGTTAGATCTTGCAGATGAATGAACGTTGAAGTAGAGGATTCACAATGGGATCCGGAGAGATTCGCTCGCCTTCCGGTATCTCATCATTGTGATGCTCATGAGCTGCTGCTTGGCCGGCCAATAGAAGGCATCCCGCCGCAAGACCGAATATGCGAGACATGGTAGATGTTGGCGGTCGAAGCAAGGAAGGGGCTTCTTATCACAAGATCCGTGTAATCCGAGTCCTATGCATTTGACGGCTTAAATGCATCAGAATGCCAATGGTTGATGTTCTGCAGTATATTTAAGCCCCTTCAGGCGTTGCAACGTCGCTCCCGGGTCCGTGCTGAGTCAGTCCGAAATCTCACAGCTGGACGCTTCTTTCAGAATTAACAATTATTTAGGTTTATGACAATGAAGGCATAATCGAACAAGGGAGGTCGTCGCTACATTTCAGATCCTCCAGCCTCGCGAATTGCAGCATCGCAAGTATTCCATTGTTGGAGTGTAGGAATCAGGCTCAAGTATCGCTCTTTGTTAACAATTCTTGAAACCATCTGCATAGTTACAAAAGGCAGACAGTCACCTTGAATCGAAGTTTTCTATCTTCGTATAATGGCTTTACTCTACCAACTGTCTTACACTTATTATAAGCCGTTCATTATCTATTACCCCAACAATGCCCAAAAAAAACCCGCTAGTAACCAAATCCAAGTTCTCCTTTCCCCAATTTCCCCCCCTAAACCAATCAAGCCACTTTTGTCTTTTCACCAAGACTTGAGGAACTCTGGACTACTGCACTGGAACCCACAAGTCGAACAGTACTTGGTCAACCGCGCACAATCGGCCTTGTACTTATTACAATGCAGGCGATCCTTCTTACTGACTGCGTCCTCACAATTCGACGCCTGGGCATAGCAGCTCGCGGCACTCTTTTGACAATGCAGCTTATCGCCAAAGGGGAGAATGGTGCCGCAAAATTGACCGGCCTTGACGATGCAGGTGGGAATTGCGGTAGGAACGGAGACGGAGGTGGAGGGTTTGATGCTGGTGGAAGAGGAGGTGGTGGAAGTTTTGGCGGTAGTTGTGGTGGAGAGGGAGGTGGAGAGGGAGATAGGGGTGCTGGTGCTTGCAGCGGCGCCAGGGGTTCGGTACCAATTCGCTGGTGCATCGCCAAGACATTCACCGGCGGTGACGCCTTTCCAGCCCTTTGCCTGGATGAGGCCAAAGTAGTATGAAGAAAAATTGGTGACTGACTGTTGGACAATGTCATGCTGGATGGAGAGATAGTCATATGCGGCTGGGTTGGCAAGAAGTGAAGCCACAATATCGAAAGAGGCATGGATCTGAGTCGGCAACGGATTCAAGTAGTCTTGGCTATCCAAATCAAAGTAGACGCGGTGGTATCCCAAGGCTTTCATGTCCGCTTGACAGCCGGAGGCAGCGTTGCATTGGGAGTATGGGGGGCGCATGTAGGTAGGGTATTTCCCAATGATGTTAGCGATTGCGCGCTCGTTTTTCACCATCTGCTGTTTGCGCTCGTCGGAGGTAATGTTTGAAAGACTGTAGTGGGACCAGGTATGCGACGCGACCTGGTGGCCTTCGGCGATCATGCGTTGGATAATGGTAGGATATGGGGCTGTGGTGTCGATGGGACCTTTGCCAAGATTGTTGCCGGTCATGAAGAATGTGGCATGGAAGCCGAATTGCTTCAGGGTGTCCAAAAGCTGGTTTGTGTAAAGATATGGTCCGTCATCATATGTCAGGGCTACCACGTTTTGCTGTGTGCAGTCAATGATATCGTTGTCATATGAAACACTTCCGAGGAGTGGTCGTGGATCATTCAGTGTCGAGGGTCCCGCAGGTGTAGTGCTAGAATCGCAAGTACCGAATTGCCATTGGCAGTCAGGATCAGTACAGTATGCTACGCCAGTGCCACAGTATCCCTGGATCTGTTTAGTCACCAGCGCAGCGCAAGATGGAAGGCATACATACCGCAGCGGAGCAGCAGTTGGTACCAGTGCATTTTGCATTGCCGAAGGCAGGGCCACAGGTTGATTGTCCAATTCCTATGGTAGTGGCAGTACAATCCCCAAAACCAGACTGGCATCCAGTATTACAGTAGTCTGTTGTGTTGCCGCAGTATCTACGCTTGTGAGCCTCTGGTCTTCTCAAGGAGGCTGATCTTGACATACCCAGCTCCCGAACAGCAGAGACCGCTCAGACACTTGTTGTTACTATGGGCAGGACCGCACACATTCGGGTCTATCGCTATGACCTCAGAACCTGAACAGGTGCCAAAAGTCGATTGGCAGCCGACACCGCAATAGTCGGTAGTTGTTCCTGTTTGGCATGTCAGAAGGTCATCTTGCAAACATGCAGCTTGCCAAGGACTCGAGTAAAACAGACCACAGTATCCAGATGCAGAGCAACACGCTCCGCCCTGGGCAAGGGCAGGGTTACACGTATAATTATTGCCATTCCCGGCGAGGACATTTCCGCAGGTATTGTCGGTGGTCAAAGCACGGCCAACCAAAGAGTGCAAGCCCGAGAGCTGGCTGCCAGGACTCTGGGTTGGAACAGCGGAGCTGCTAGTGGCGAAGATGAGGCCCAGGGCGACGTAGATCGACCTCGAATACATGATTATATAGGAGAAAAGATCAATTGACCTTGAGGGAAGTAGATGGCCCGCAAAGGGTTTTGTTAAGAACGAGGTGCCAGACAAAGAACGTGTTAAGTGATAAGATACAAAAGAACGACGTAATCACGACCGGATATGCTGGAGTAACGACAGTAGTATAAGGTAAAGACGAAGGTAATGCCTCCAAAGAGTGCCACTGGAAATGGTTGAGAGAACACACATGATGAGGGAACAAAGCTGTATACATACACATGACCGTCCCCTGGTTCCGTCGTGGCGAAGAACGACGCCGCGTTCAGACGGGATCAGGGTCGTCGGCTTTGTTTGGCCATGCCGTATCTGCCTCGTGTGGGCTAATGAGCCTTGACCAGTCCAGTCGATGTGCGGTGGAAATTACAGGTACGACTAACTCGCTGACTGCTCCGTACCTTAAGAGTTTCGAGGGCGATGATCACGTTCGTAAGCCAATGACGAATGATATCCACACAGGGGGCGGGGGGAGTCCAGGAGTAAGCGGCGCGGTACGGTTCAGGTACGAACGCGCTAAGGAATGACGCTTTTAAGTACTCCGAAGACCCTTGAAGTCTAAAGTCCTCCGTACGAGGGGCATTCGTCTAATCGTCTCTCTTGTTATGTATCTGCATTGGACCACAGTATCCTCGAGGAATAGGCCTTGGATTTCATACTGTAGCGCCTGGGTCTTTGCAGCATCGATCTCAAAGGCTGAAGAGGTATCCAGGTAGAACTAAGGTATCTCAGAAGGAATACAAATATCGGTGTATATTTCCCGGGCGTTTGGACGGGACTTCGGCAGGGGCCAGGGGTGGGTTCAAAGTCGTGCTTTAAACTTAGCTTAGGAGTACTGTACTGTACTGTACCGTACGAGTACCTAGACACCTGCTTGAGTAGGTAGAGTACCTAAAGGCACCTGCTAGTACTTGGTATGGAGTCCGGGCCAGCGAGACTAGACTCGATTGGCGAGCACAGTTATTCTAGTGTGAACACGGTCCAGCTTCAGCTAAACAAACGCCTTAGAGTGGCACGGAAGTTTCATCAAGGTAACTTTCCCTTCTTACGGTACCCCTACTGTAGTCTGTACTGTGTATACGGAAACTCTGTTCCTGATCACCCCGACCTGCCCGGGTACTGCCGAATAGAATACCCTAAACTTTGCGCCGACAACTTCTATCTGCTTGAGCTTGATCCGACTAATTGGCACAGCGACCTGACGCTCCGCTCTATGCGGATCACAAGCGCAACATGCCTTCCTCTCCACCCCCCGCTACCACGCAAAGCAATTCCCTCACCCCCACACAACAGATGACTCCGCCATCACCTCCGGTATCCGAGGCCGAAGCCAAGAAAGTGGCAAGTGCTGTTCTTCCCACAATCCCGACTTTACCGATGGAACGCTTGGACCCTGACTGATGTTACCCACGATAGGCAGATCTTGAAGCCAAGATCGCAGCCTTAGAGTGTCAAATCCAGGAAACGAAAGCCGAGCAAGAAGAAATCGCCGGAAAGCTAAAGTAAGTGGGGATTGCCACTTGTTTCCATGTTTCTGCCTTCACTTGCTGACACGGTTTCGTTTTCAAACGTTCCGGAGATCTTTACGTTCGCCGCTTCTACCCTCATCTCTACTCACAAATAAGCCTTTCAATTGTCTCCTTCACATCGTCATACGTGCCATACTCACCAGAGAATATTCTCACCCTAAATCTTTTCGTTCCCATAGTTCCCATAGTTTCCATGTCCCCTCGCCCATTATCCTACCCTACCGCTCCCCCACCTTCCCGCTCACATCTCCTCGTTCGATCTGTTGTCATAAATCCCCATTACCAAACCCCCTCCCACGAAAATTGCTCCCTTACCCCTTCCATTCCCACGTCTATACCATCCTCCCCCGTTAATCTCCACCCCATCTTGCCCCTTCCCCCTACTCAACCTCAACTAACCCCCTTCCTCTCCTCCCCCCACCAGATCCCCCACCCCCCACCAAACCGTAACAACCCACATCCGCCTCCTTCACGACTACAATGAGCTCCGCGATATCGGCACCGGCCTCATGGGTCTGATTGCCGATCAGCGCGGTGTGCGCGTCAAGGAGGTCATGGCGGAATTTGGAGTTGGGGACGGGGACTGATGTGAGGAAATGGAAGGCGGGGAAAGGAAGTGGTCGTAAGAGAAAGAGGGGGGTTTGCTTGGGCTTAAAGAAAAGCACGGGAAAGGCGGCTGGCTGGGTTACACGGGGCTGAGGTAGTTTGTTGCTGGGGATTTCATGATGATGGCGAAGATGTGTGCGATTTCGTGACGCAACCCAGAATATTGCAATTTAGTAGCTGGAACCGAGCATTTGGGAACTTGTAATCATCCGTGCTTATACAACTCTCAAATTCCTAGAACAAAACATGCAAGAAAGCACAAAAGCAGGATCTGATTTCTACACATCCCGTTAAAAGGACATCAGAAACGAAAAAGTGTTCCAGCCATCCCGATCTGTTCAAACAAGTGGTCAATCTCATCAATAGCAAAACCCATCCTCACAAAGCATCATTGATTCCAATACCAGCCAAGACAGCATAACCCGAAACCCAACCACCCCCTTCTTGAAACGGCCCCCAAACATCCCACAGAAACACGCTCACTCTGCTCATCATTCTGAAAGATTGAAACCACCGGTACATACCCACACCCCACCAAAATCCGAGCAAGGAAACCAAGATCATTGGCAGCAAGAAAGAGGTGAAGATGAAGAGTGTTGGAGATGGCGATTTCCGCCTCCATAGGGCTGGTAGGGGCTGGGGACCCGCTGTGTATTAGAGTTTTCACCTTCTTCCTCCCAGATAGAACTCCTATCCAGCTTCAACCTACATACCAATGCCCGCATATGAACCTCGTATTCAAACAAAAGAGAACATGTTCCCGACTGCGGAGGGAGGCGGATGGTCCTTGGCTGAAAAGAAGGGGTTGTGCCCACATCACCGATCCTGAGGCTGGCGAAGCTGGAATGAAGGGTTGAATAAGTGCTTATAACTACATATATGTGTATTATAATATACACCCCGAACTTACTTAGAATTAGTGGAAACAGGAAACAGTTGCCTCAGAACCTCAGACGTGTAAGGCTCACCCTTCAGGGGCTCAGTCGTGCAAACGGCTCAGTCGCGCACGCTAGTACTGATTAGCTTTTTTTTATATTCGACCCTTACCTTCTTCATCGCTTCTACACATCATCTACATCATTAGGAACTCTCCTAAAGAGGTTAGTAAACAGGAACGCTTGAAACTCGCTGTTACCGCTTGTCAAAACAATGAAGAGAAGCTCTCAATCCGAAAGATTGCTCGTCAACATGGCCTTAGCGAATCCACCCTAAGGGGACGACTCAATGGTCGCCAGGCTCGTGAAATTGCTTATATACCACGTCAGAAACTTTCAGTGAAGCAAGAAGATGCTTTAGCTCATTGGGCCACACTGATGCATAAGGTAGCTGGGGCTGACCTTCACGAGTCAAACAAGTTCGGCTCATGGCTATGAAATTACTACGAGCAGCTGGAGAAACAGAAGAACTGAGGGTCAACTGAGTTCAGCGATTCTTGTTCCGTCATGCTCATTTGATCTCTGTGTTCAGTCAAGCTCTGAATAAAGAACGTGCGGTTATGCACGATGAAGAGTCAAGAGACCATATTGAAGAAACTAGTTTCCGTTGATTTCAAATATATTGAAGGAATATGACCTTGATTTGAAAGACACATACAACATGAATGAGAAAAGCTTCGCTTTGAGAATTTTGAACAGGTCCAGAGTTATTTGCAGCCTCTTGCTCAATACATCATTATTCATTTACGTTAACTCAGAACGACAATCGAGAGTGAGTTTCTCTTACTATCAAGTGTATCTGTGTCGACGACGAAGTATTGAAGGCCTAATATATCTTCAACGAAAAGATTCATATGAAGATCTGATATGAGATTTTAAAGAATGATCAAATATTCTTAAGCGAAAATGAATGAACTACTAACGAAATCAAGCTATTTGTTTGACTTCAGAATTGCTTTGAGCCAGAAACTCGAGCATGTCTGAAAGAAAGATATCGTCTTCTCATACTCGATGAACATGCCTCTCATTTAACTAGTGACGCAATCAGATTCGTCGAAAAGAACAAGATTATTCTGTTATGTCTTTTCTCTCACTTCATCGATTTACTTTGAAGTGGTCGTAACAAATTCGATTCATGGCAGAAAGCCGGGTTCACTTATGAAGCTTCCGTATGCTGAATGATCGAGTCACTTGAATGCTCGATCGATACACTCGAAAGAGAACTACAGCTCGGTGGTAGATTTGAAGAATTTACGAGCATAAAAAGAGGTAGGACGGAAGAAGTGTGTGGTAGCTATGTAGCTCTAGATGATATGGGCAAAAGAGGTCTGACAAGAAAGTAAAGTAATATACAATTGAAGCGCTGCTCACATTCAATATTAACGTGCTCGACAAATTGCGTCGTACGACACATTAGTAGTAAATTCTTTTCAAGCACTCAGCGCGTTCTTCGTCACTTCCAGGGGCTTACGGCGGCATTTCCCCAAGTCTTCAAAGTATCGGTCGGCACCTCCCCATTGTTCCCATCAATACTAATTGCGTGACATAGAGAAGCCTTTCCACCCTCCCAATCGAAGCGACAATACCAAGGCTCGTACCATATCATACCGAGAAACGAACTATATCCCTTCACAGTCTGTCACATCAGCTTCGTGTGTGCCTGCTGCTGTGGCATCTGGTCCGAGGTATAGCCAGTGTCATATTCGACATCAGGGCTTTGAAGTTTGTACTGTCCTGCGAAAGGACCACCGGTGTATTTGCCGTAGGCTTTCGCGTATCCCTGAAGCTGGCCAAGGGTCGCAGTGAGGCGACCCAGGGTGTCGAGCTGGCTGGCATGGCTGTGGATGTCTATTGGGGTTAAAGGGTCTGGGTAAGCGAAGAAGCCAGCTATGGTGAGCATTGTTGAAGGGTTTTGTGAGAGAATATTGGCGAGTATGACTGAATTGAGGCAGGTGGCTTTCTTTGAGTTCATCAGCTCGGTTTCACTCAGGGCATTTGGGCCATGAACTGGGCCCTCTTTCCATTTTACGTATTGACCATGCGAGTGAAGACCATAGCGGACGGTATCGGTGGAGAAACCTGCGGCCTTGATAGCTTCATTGCAAGCTATGATTTCGGCTTTCTAATAGCCCGCCAATTGGGGATAGAAGGCCATGTTGCTCGTGAGCATCTGTCCGCAGAGCTCTTTGTCGATGTTGGCAGTATTTCCCTTACCATCACTCGTCTCACGTACGTGACCAGTAGACTCCTCTACGAATAGAAATCCATCCGAACCTTCATTCTCAAGAAGAATTATATCTGGCACGATTTTGACATCAAAGAATGGTTCCATTGACGCTTTGTCTCTCCCCTTGGACATTGTCAACCATTTGCGCGTATGTCATGGATTCCAATTCTTTGGGGATCGTAAATCCTTGGTTAATGGTAAGCTGGATCCGCATCTTTTCGGCTACGGCGCGTTGTGCGGTCTTGACTTCACTATCAATGCAGCTAAAATCCAAGCATCGCCAAGAGTTGAAGCATTGTTGACGAAGTTGCTTGGGCCTAGGCATTGACCACGCGTTGATTCAACTCGCGCAGCGTTGACACTTGAGTCTGCTAGCGTCTTCACGGGATCTTTGATTGTCTTACTGTCGAAGTCATAGAACAAGCGGCCCGGGATAGCTTCCATTATAACCAGTGTTCCGAAATCTGCCCCTGCCCAGAATCCGCCTTCCAGGTTGGCGGCTGAAGTTGCTGTTGCTTTCTCTATGTTAGACGTCTCGGAGGAACTGGCCCTGAGAGCGGAATTCGAAGCCCCAGGCATCGTTGCCACGTTGAACTTCGTTGTCGCTTGAACTGCAGGACTGCCATGAGTGCTGTTCCCACTTGGAGTTTCGAGACCCGCTGATGCGCTGGCAGTAGAAGTAGCGAATTGCAGCATGGCAATGCAATGCGCAGCGAGTGGGCCGGATACTACGGGCATTCTGCTAGCAAAGACCGAGGGGGTTCCTTTAGAAGATCAACGTCCTCAAATAACTTACTCCGCATGGTATTCTCTTGAAAGAGGAGGTTCGATGACTCGTAGTCTTTCGCGATGGGTTGAACTTTCGTTGGCAATGAAAGCTATGTCACAGAGAAAGCAGCGCTGAACATATTGACGAGATGTGCATGGTCACTGTTTTTTGAATCATTGCTTTACGACTCATCCCGCCTTCATCAAATCTCACAATCAAAAATTCCGGAACAGCTAAATCTTCGCTCCGATCGTATAGCACGATGGCTTCGTTGAGCCGAAGAAGCACTTAAGAATCATTGACGAGGCACATACTTCGAAACATATTGTCGTGGTGGAAAGCTAATAAGTTTCCGACAACGGTGCGATGAGACGCTAGTTGCGACGAGACGAGAACTGCGAGCCGACGTTTCAAGAAGATTTCCTATTGGCAGCAAAAAATACTAACTTCAACAAGATTCTAACCACTTTAAAAGACGATAACTACATTGAGCGAGATGAATTGTGAAGAACGCGAATCAGTACACCTCTTTGTTCTGATCGTTGGTGAGTTGATAGAGATGTTGAAGCAATAGAAGCTGTATAGTAGAAGCAATAGTAGGAGCAGGAGGAGTAGTCGTTCGATTAAGAACACTGCCCGCTAGCCTAATTAGGGCTAGCGCCAATTGTGGCAGGAAACGTAGATAGCTTTTTGCTGCAGAAAATAGATCTTTTAGCGATTAATCAGATTTACACTTCATCGAGAGACACACTGAACGAATGTAATCGTTCTTAGCTGACAGTCACAAACGTCAATAGTGAGTACATCCGCTGAGGTGCAGCCCTGGTTGCGAAGAGTTTACATGACTGAACAGAAATGGGAATTGAACAAGAAAGATCAAGCCCGCTAAGTTCAAATTCACGAGAGACGGCAACTTCCGTCCCCAGGCCTGCAATTTATCCAGGAATCCCGCTTAGTACCAAAGCTGAAACACCGACCAGCCGCTGGTAATCTTATCTGCAGATCAATCGCTTGCACGAAGTTCTCCAGCCAAGAAGGTGGCAGCAACATGTCTAGCTAGACATGAGGCAGGCCATACCCGCGGGACCTGTGGCCTCTGCTTCTTGTTATCCCGAACAGCCCCCATCATAAGTGTCATGGCCCCCAACAGCCAAGCACTTGGCTGGAGCTAAGGTCATCCTTTCTTGGACTCTCTCATCTCTACTTGTCATTGCGAAGAACACATAAGAAGTGCTTATGGCCGCATCAAACAGCATCAACAACCAAGGCTCTGACTTCAATTGAAGCACTCTTTCTACTTCACAACAGACTACGTTCTCCAAAGAAGACACCATGCCTCGTCTACAGTCTCTCCTCTTTGCGCTTGTGGCCGTCTCAAGCACCGTCTTGGCAGCTGTCAACGATCCTTGCACCGTGAATGGCACTCCGGGCATCTGTATCGCGAGCACTTCCTGCAGCAGCAGCGGTGGTATCTCTTCTTCGCAGCCTGACTGCCCCAACGACCCAGAAGACATTAAGTGCTGCACTAAAGGTTGCGGCACGGGTGGTACTTGCATGTTCTCATCATCCTGCACCGGCGGCACTTCAACGGCCAATCTCTGCCCTGGTCCTGCCAACTTCCAATGCTGCACCCCTAGCGCCGGTGGAGGAGGTGGTGCTCCACCACCTCCAAGTGGTGGTAGAGCGACTGACTTGAGCGCTCATGGAGTGGCCTTCATCGCTGGCTTTGAGGGATTTCGGGGCGACTTCTACAACGATGCTGCCGTAAGTGAAATACCATTGTGATGTTACGACGTCGTCAGGATCATGTTTGCTAAGCCATTGGCCAATTGTGTAGGGCGTTAAAACCATTGGATACGGACATGCCTGTCAACCCTCCTCTGCTTGCGATAGCATCAGCGCGCCCATCACAGAAGCGCAGGGCCAGGCTCTCCTTGCGCAAGACGCCGCCTCTTTTACCGCCTGCGTTCACACGGATGTCACCGTCCCAGTAAATCATACCCGCCCGACATTTCGTGCTGATAGATAGGGGTGTTTGCTAACTCTGTTATTTCTCTTAGTTGACCCAAAACCAATTCGATGCCTTGGTTAGCTTCTCCTTCAACCTAGGGTGCGGCAGCCTTGCGGATCTGCTTCCAGACCTCAACAGCAACAACTTTGCGGGCGCAACGGCGCAGATGAAGTTATATGTGCATGCGGGTGGTGCTACTCTTCCAGGACTGGTTACGCGGAGGAATGCTGAGGTTGCTCTGTTCAACACCGCTTGAGATTGTTTCGAGTCTCTTCAAATCCTGGTGCAAATATGTTCGCAGTATATATGAACGGATACCCAAGTCATCGATGTTTACTTATCACGTACACAATACCCTTCTTCTCAATGAGTCTTGAACATGATCATGTGTCTTATTCGGAAACGAAACAAGTGGATCAGTGTTGCAACAAGATGTATACCTCGAGACTCTGTCTGCTGTTTGCCAGTGGAATCTGAAGAAACTAGTGCAAAACATTAATCGATTACATTAACCCCGCAGTCATATCACGCTCGATACAACACGATACAACACGAGGCCTGAAATCTGCGTGGCTGTATATTGAATGCGTCTCTCTCATCAAATCTTCTGCGATGTCTAGATGGCGTTCGAGATGAAAAAGCAAGGAGAATGGCACCAAAGTAAGGCAAAACCTCGCGACTGGCCGTCAACTCCTTCTGTCTGTTGCGAGAGTAGATGCGTGTATCGATATTAGCATTATTCCTTGGTGCTTGGCGCACCAAGCTGTACTGCTGCCTTTCGCTAGGCCGAGGTTGAAATGAATTCTTCAAAAAGCTGCATGTATGTGACTGCTTTTGCTTCTCGACCCTCGTGCTATTTGTATCAAGTGCTAACATGACGACCTTGAGTACAGGCAAGGTTTACAAAATTGCACTTGGCGCGCAAGAAGCACATCGACTTGACTTTGGAACTTGCTTAAGCTCGGCAATATAATTTGAGGAGCAAACCCCAAACGCCGCTGGCGAACACTTGAATGCGATTGAACTCCTCGACTGAGCTTCTTTGTAGTAATGGCAAATACAGTATTTTTGACTTCATCCTTGTCTCTAGTATCAAGCCTTGAATGATACTGAGCTCTTTTCTGTTCCTCTGTTTCTTGCCCCGTCGTGATGGCAAGCGTTGATTTGCGAGGATATCTGAGGCATCAGACAAGGACTGAGAAGAGCAAGTGATAGAAGCCAGAGACCGCAGAGGTTGTAAAACCTTCAAATGTCGCGAGATGTAGATGTAAGAATCTGGACTGTAAGTCTCAAGGACTACGAAAGTGGAGAATGATTCTATCACATCGAGAGTTGCAGACACATACTGACGTTACGAAGGTCTTGACTACGTGATAATGAGCTTAGGTCAACGCGATCATTACTGAAAGTATTTACTAACCGCACTCACCCTCAGCATTTGATGCTCGAGCCTTTGCATTGAAGCACAACGACAACATATCCCACCAGCTTCACCACGTCCTCCCTAATTTGGCCTCGCACACTTCACACAGCCCTCTCATACCATGCCACAGTTCCAGTCCCGCCATCGCAAATTGCAATCACAAATTCCCATCAGCACCTCCCCCTTAAGAGCTGGAGTCGCTAGTCGACGAGCTGTCTCCAAAACGCGGGCCTGCCATCTCACTTGGCGGAGCGCCAGTGGCCGGATTAGCGCCTTATTTTCCGCTCCCGGCTGCACCGCTTGCTGCAATGCCGCCACCGAATGGGCCAGCAGCGGCGTTGCCATGTGCCCCGTTCGCCGCGCCCACAGGATCGCCACCAGCACCTTCGTTCTGTTATGCGCCATTAGCTTGCGGTTGACCGTTGCCGTTGATGGCTTTGTTGGGCGTGACACCGGTCGTGACACCATTTCCGGAGATCCAACCATTTCCGTTGACGTTGACGGGATCTGAATTGGAAGCGCCGTTGGCTGCGTTGGCGATGCCGTTTGTCCATCGGCCCCAGTCATCGTAGTTAGAAACGTCGTCACGAGGACAAGAGGAAGGTTGTGGGTCAGAGCTGAGAGGAGGAGGGCGATAGAGATAGGGTTGGAGAGGTGAAACATATCAGTTGCTGGGGATGATGGGTTTGTTAGTGGGGATGGGAGGAATGAAGGTGAGCTTTACTGTCAAAAACTGCTTCCAGGAGATCAGAGCAATTCTGACAATGACTGCTGAATGATCGAAGCTGAAGAGTAATGATGAAGGAACGAGAAGAATTATCTATAGGATATTCAGCATTTGCGAAAGAATTCGTCCATGCTCCACCTGTCCACACGGTACCCAGATCATGAAACTTTCCCGCCCGGCCTCAATCTTAAAATTGTTACGAGTCTGCCTTTGCCACCGCAGCTTCTCAGACCTGTCGTCATTAAAGATGGTGTTGAGCCCACCAGGGCGATAAAACCGCAATGAGGGCTGCGTCCCTAGAGAGGCTATCAAATGCTCGCAGCATGCATCACCTCATTTGAATCGGAAAGGGGCTTAACAAACCGAGCAAGCGCCGAGATATTGAAGCGATAGCTCGAAGTCCCAAACTTTGAGTTCATTATATGCCAGGTAAATTTGACGCGCCGAATTTCAGTCATACATGCGGGCACCCCCTGACAGAGAGATACCCCTGTGTATAAAAAGGCCCAAGTCCACATTATAACCTCTGTCAGACAACCGCCGATTTCAGAGAAGATCAGACCTCACATGATGCTAGGCCCTTAAAGAATTATATTACACTACACAATGAGTGTCATGATAAATTGATATATAAAGGCTAGATCTGAGCTAGATCTGTTAAGACATTGTCTTAACTACGTCATGACTACAACATCAATCATCATGTCAAGCTCAACTTGACAATATCTGACAAACTTTTTATACTTGTCAATGTTACGAAGCGTGTCGGGATGGAATAGGGCCTAGCCAATAGGCCCTAGGGATTTCGGTATGTGAACAAGGAACAACGATGTTCCGGATCGGAATATGCTGGAACATTCCATCTATTCGAGCCCT